>ENA-OWLC01000218-OWLC01000218.1-metagenome-genome-assembly--contig:-NODE-218-length-15133-cov-9.626343_pt1 | contig 15133 bp, 9 predicted proteins | sample MGYA00245344_ERZ651092 | MGnify/ENA primary metagenome ERZ651092 (study PRJEB26857, sample SAMEA4031755) | metagenome | biome: human; feature: oral; material: saliva | place: Philippines | collected 2014 | study... | reverse complement strand
GGGTGATGGGTGTTGAATGTTGGGTGTTGATGATATGTGGGGATTGGGTGATGGAGGTGATGATAACTATTATATTACGGCTTAATAATAATCTTGAGGTGGTAAACCTCTGGTGTAATACGCTGTTCGATGTGATACCTATCAGGGTAAATCAGCTCTAAACGGCGGTACATATTCTCTAATCCGATACCCTTTCCACTCTTGTCTGTGTCGTTTTTTGGATAGTTACTGTTCTCACAGAGAAAGACTATCTTACCATTATCTTCTGTGATAGATATGTGGATAAACGATGGTTTATTGGCACTTATACCATGCTTAAAGGCATTCTCAACAGGTGTTAGGAATACCAATGGCGCAATGAGTAGTTGTGTGTTATGGATGATGAATTGGCTCTTTATCTCTACATTACTACCCGACCGTAGTGTCATCAGATTGATATAGTTCTTGATAAAGGCTATCTCACCATTCAGACTCACCTCCTTAGGCTGTGTCTCATAGAGTGCGTAGCGTAGGAGTTCAGACAGTTGACCGATTGCCTTTTGGGCATTATTCGGGCTTGTCTGGGTGAGTGAGGCTATGTTATTGAGCGTATTGAAGAGGAAGTGTGGGTTTAGCTGGTTCTTAAGCCATGCCAATTCGGCTTCCGTCATCTTTTGTTTCTCCTCTCTTAGTTGCCTTCTGAGCGTACTATGGCGGATATAATAACGCACGAAGATTGCCGCAACGACCATTGCATAGTTGAGAATCATCCACATCACACCAAACTGATAGAAGCCTATTCGTATAGGTGCGTTCGGTAAATCGGCATTATAAATGCTAAAGATATGATGATTCCAAAGGATGATAAACAGCAGATTGATTACCCAGAATGCCCAGTGCTTTATCTTATTCTTTGCTTCAAAGAGATAAGGAACCAGCACATAGAAGTTCGCCATGAAGACAACCAATAACAAGAAGAGTACGAAGGCATTGACACACATGGACTCCTTGGCGGCTTTGACATCATGTTCAAGTAGCATAATGACTAATGACCAGATAGATACAAGGAGCGCATAAATGCCCACCTGTGCGCCAAGAACGGACAGGTTATAGCGACTCAGGCAATACTTCTTTATTTCCTCCAATACCTTCATGCTGCAAAGATAGTCTTTTAAAAGGAAAGAAGCAAGCAGAATCTATACTACATTTTTACTTTTTCTTGTTTTAACACAGAAATGTAATTATCGGTAAATCAGTGCTTTATAAGGGTAGATTGTCTTGCTTGTTAGGCAAATAAGTCTAATTGGTACATTCTTTCAAGGTGATTAATCGCCTTTTTATGCCTAATTATCCAAACTCTATTTGCTATTTACCCCTAATCATTAAGCCCCGAATCTATCCTCTCCTCTTATCAAAAGTATGATTTATTGTAGGGGAGTTAGCCCTCCGCACCATTGGTGCTTACGGTCCGCACGTATGGTGCTAAGCATGAACACCACGCGTGCGGAGTATTAAGAGCACAGTAGGAAACGACAAAGAAGAGGCGTTCCTGCCGTTGGGATGATAACGAAAGACACCGATGTTGAATTACATCTATTGAGTGCTGATCACTGCTTTAAGCTTTATTCTGATCCGCCTTGATTAAGGCAAGCAATCGCTCGACTGCTTCCTCTTCTGGGATATTGTGTTCAACGCATACCTGTTTGCGGTAGAGACTCACCTTCTTTGGACCTGCACCCACATATCCATAGTCTGCATCAGCCATCTCACCGGGACCATTCACGATACAGCCCATGATACCTACCTTCAGTCCTGTCATTCCCTTGGTAGCTTCTTTGATGCGAGCAATCGTCGTGCGGAGGTCGTAGAGCGTACGTCCACAGCCTGGGCAAGAGATGTATTCGGTCTTTACCATGCGCAATCTACCTGCTTGAAGAATACCGAAAGCCGTTTGCTCAACATCCTCTTGTGAGAGGTTGCCATTGTTCATCAGCCAGATACCATCGGTAAGTCCGTCCATCATGAGTGCACCCATATCTGCTGCAGCCTCCAATTGGAACTTCTCTTTAGCCGTAGTTGTCTCAGCCTGTTGGCTGTTACTGCTTTCTTCCTTCTCTTCGGTAGTTGAATGCTGATACATCTGGGCAAAGATAATAGGGTTCTTTACCCCTGCTATCATCAGTTGATGCGCCAATGCACGCTGGTCACCGAGTCGGTTCTGATGGCTTGTCATACATACCACAACCACCTCTGGATGTGTTTTCAGACAAGCAAGGAACTCCTCTGAAGGTGTACCAAACTTCAAGACGAGGAACTTAACATCACTGTTTATCGCACTGATGAAAGGCATTCCCGTCACAGGGAAGATTGGATAGACGTTCTCTAAGGACTGCTTACCACTGTTGGCAAGGTCCATATAGGCATCATAATCAAGGATATACTTCTGTTTCTTTGCCCTTTTCTCAGGCAATTCACCCTGTACATAGATATAGTCGGGCTTTGGTAGCTCTGGTGATGACACCTCGGCAGTTGCTTGATCAGCCTTTCGAGTGGCAATAACAACAGGAACATTCTCGCCACCGATGTTGCCTGCAGCCACTGTCTCACGTCGGTTAGGATGGAGATAATCAAAGCCATCATATTGTTCGGCAGGGATGAGAAGATGTTTCTCGTGTCGACGGATATACCATGTAAGGTGTTTAGCCACTGGAATCTCGCACTCTGGCTCTTCACTCAGTGATACACGGATCGTGTCACCGATACCATCAGCGAGCAAGGCACCAATACCTACGGCACTCTTAATACGTCCGTCTTCACCTTCACCAGCCTCGGTAACACCAAGGTGGAGCGGATAGTGCATACCTTCCTTGTCCATCTCAGCCACAAGAAGGCGTACGGAACGAACCATAACAACCGTGTTTGAGGATTTGATAGAGATGACAATGTCATGGAAGTCGTACTTACGGAAGATGCGGAGGAACTCCATGCAGCTCTCTACAATACCTTCTGGTGTATCGCCATAACGGTTACGAATACGGTCAGAGAGGCTACCATGGTTGACACCGATACGTACAGCGGTGTGATTCTCCTTACATATATTGATGAAAGGAATCAGTCTGTCCTCAATCTTCTGTAGCTCTTGTGCATATTCCTCATCGGTATACTCTAACTTTTTGAACGTACGAGCAGGGTCGACATAGTTACCCGGATTGATACGAACCTTCTCTGCATAGAGTGCAGCAACGTCTGCTACATTCGCATTGAAGTGAACATCCGCACAGAGCGGAGCCATATAATTGTCTGCACGTAGTTGTGCATTGATATTCTTTAAGTTCTCTGCCTCACGCTTTCCCTGCGTTGTGAGGCGTACAAGTTCTCCTCCTGCATCAATGATACGCTTAGCTTGTGCAACACTTCCTTCGGTATCATCGGTGGAAGTCGTTGTCATTGACTGTACGCGTACAGGGTTCTCTCCACCAATGTTGAGTGCACCAACATGCGTGACAGAGGTTTTCCTTCTTTCAAAGTTGAATAAATCTATCATGTTCTATTTGGATAATGGGGTACCTCCCCAAGCCCTTTTGGGATGATGAACAACCTCCCTAAGCCCCTCTGAGAGAGGGGTTATAGTAAGAGGTAATAAGTGGTAACGACCTTTACCCTAATTGTTTCCCGTTGTTACTCCGCCTTTTGGAGGGGTTAGGGACGGTCTTAGCACTTAAACTTATAATCCTTTAGCTCAGCTAACTCCTTGTTAGCCTTCTCTATCTTCTTTCCTAATGAAGCCTTCCAGTTGTCAATCTTCTTTGCAATAGCCTCATCACCGAGTGCTATCATCTCAGCTGCAAGGATGGCAGCATTCTGTGCTCCATTGACGCCAACAGTAGCAACTGGAATGCCAGGAGGCATCTGAACGATAGAAAGTAAGGCATCAAGACCATCGAGCATACCCTTAATTGGCACGCCAATGACTGGAAGTGGTGTTGAAGCGGCGATAACTCCAGGCAAAGCAGCAGCCATACCAGCCGCAGCAATGATAACTTTTACGCCACGACCTTTTGCTTCTTTGGCAAAAGTCTCTACTGCGTCAGGTGTACGATGAGCAGAGAGTGCATTCACTTCAAAAGGAATCTCTTGCTCTTCCAACCACTTACAAGCTTTTTCCATTACGGGTAAATCGCTTGTTGAACCCATGATAATACTAACTAATGGCTTCATATTCTTAATGTATTAAGTTTATTTTCTTTGTTTGTTTTATGTGTATTTATTCTTAAGACAGATGTAATTTCCTGTCAGTTTATTCTTTATTCTTTGGCAATCAGTGGACTTTTCTACTGCTATTGATTCTATACAACGATGATTGTAATGAATGAACAGATGATACCTAAGAAGAAACCCGATGCCACTTGCTCCAATGAATGTTGCCTGAGAATCATTCTACTGCTACCTACAAAGCCTGAAACGATGAGCGTAAGACAAAGCCACCACATCGGATTGAAGTTGAAAAGCAGTGAAAAAGCTATCAAAGAACCTGTCACACCACCGATAGCTGCCGTATGTGTTGATATCTTCCACCATACGTTGATGATAGCACATAGAATCTGAATGATCAATGCTACCATAAGTATTGACGTCAGCATGTGAGGCAGGTGTAGGATGTTCATGATATAAAAGCACGTGAAGTAGCAAAGAATAGAAATCACATAAGGAACCATTCTTCGCTCTCGTTGCCCTAACTGAATCAATGTCCAGCCGTGGTATTGGCGGTAAAGGTGGATGAGTAAGGTAGGGATAAGCACTGTAAAAGCGTAAACCAAAAAGACATACGACAGCTTTGCCTGCCATGGGAACATACTAAGATAGCTAAAAGTAAAGATAGCTAATATGCCCACAACGGGTAAATAGAATGGTGTGAGAACCATACTCACAACCCTTGCTGTTAATATAATGTTCTTTTCGTTCATACTTTAACACCTAACACCTAACATCCAACACCTAATTACATCACTCCTTCCTCAGTCTTGCAACAGGCAATCCGAGTTGTTCGCGGTACTTGGCAACGGTGCGACGGGCTATTGGGAAGCCCTTTTCTTTCATCACTTTAGCAAGTGCATCATCGCTGAGAGGCTTGCGTTTGTCCTCTTTGTCGATTACTTCTTTGAGTGCCAACTTGATTTTACGAGTAGACATTTCCTCGCCATCTTCCGTTGTATAGCTATCAGTGAAGAAGAAACGCAGAGGGAATGTACCCCAACGTGTCTGCGCATACTTGATGTTGCTCACTCGTGATATGGTCGAGATATCTAAGCCTGTACGGTCGGCAATGTCTTTAAGAATCATTGGTTTGAGGTCAGCCTCATCTCCATCTTGGAAGAATTTCCGCTGAATATCGATGATAGCCTTCATCGTCACTTGTAATGTATGACGTCTTTGCTTTACCGCTTCGATAAATCCTTGTGCCTTTTCCACCTTTTCTTTGGCATAAAGCAACGCCTCCTTCTCCTGTCGATTCATATTAGCTTTGTTGTTGCGGTAGGTCTCCATCATATCGTTGAAGGCCTGCGAAACGTGCAACTCTGGTAGATTACCGTGGTTTAAGCTGAAAGTAACCGTACCATCATCCTCTGTGTCGACGATAAAGTCAGGTGTTATCTGTTGCAGGTTACGTCCTTGTGTCTCACCCATAGACGACCCCGGCTTCGGATTCAACTTACGAATCTCACGCTGAAGCGCCTCTACTTGAAGGTCAGACAGCGACAGTGCGCTTTGAATCTTATCCCAATGCTTCTTTTTGAAAGCGTCGAAATGATGCGAAAGGATGTTGTAGATGTATTTATACAGATGACTATCTTTCTCCCACTCACCATTCTCAACCTTACGGTCTATCTGCAACAAGAGACATTCTTGCAAGTCTCTTGCACCGATACCAGCTGGGTCAAAGTCCTGCAGAATCTTCAGTACCTCTTCTAATTCCTTTGTAGACGCGTCTATCCCATAGTAGATAGCCAACTCATCGCTGATACTATCGAGGTCTTTTCGTAATAGTCCGTCATCATCAAGACTACCGATAAGATACTCCAAGATACTCTTCTGACGTTCAGTAAGCTCTCTTTCTCCCACCTGCTCATTGAGTTTATCAATGAAGGAAGTTGTGTCTCCATACACAATCTCCTCATATTCAGCATTATTTCGTTGCTGTCTTGAATCGTATGTAGGGAGATCATCATCCGAACGCATACGCTCCAGTGCCGAGTCGAGCGCATCTTGTCGCTCTTCTCGCTCCTGCATTGTATCGAAATCATCGTCTTCTGAATGCTCTACAGTATCGTTGTTATCAATGCTATCAGTCTCTTCTCCGCCTGCTTCTAAGGCAGGATTATCATCGAGTTCAGCATTAACACTTTCCTCTAATTCTGTCAGTGGCATCTCCAACAACTTTACTTGCAGCATCTGCTGTTGTGAGAGACGCTGCACTTGTTGTTGTTTCTGGGTCTGAATTTGTACTTGTTCCTGTGCCATTGTTTACCTGAATTGTGCTACAAAAGTACTAAAAAAACAAGTATAATCAAGTGAAATATTCCTTTAATTGTGCTGCTAAGGCAGAAAGTTTCTCTGGGTTATCATTTCCATAGCGGTTCCATACCTCCTGACATGGCATTAATAAGGGCGATATCAGAAGGTCGTCACGGTTCAGATAGGGGTCGCAGAGTTGGAACACATCCATTACCTCCACAACCATTTGTGGCTTTATCTTCATCAGTTTAGCAAGGTCTATCACCTCAGGTGTCTCCGCTGCCATTGTAATAGGAGTAAGACGGAAATAGAGGTCGAGAATCATAATGAGCATAAAAGGCTTCAACTCCGTAGCCCCTTCCACTGGTAGGAAGTCATGTTCAAAGGTTTCGCGCACCTTCACACCGTCGTAGAACTCTCTCGGTTGCCCAAACCCCTTCATCGAACGCAGTTTCTTTACGTCTTTGTTGAGCTTTCTTGTGTTCTCTCCATACGTCTCCCAAATCAGATGAATGATGGGCATATCACGATGTCGCAACTTAAAAAGCTGTTCATAGAGGTTCTTTGGTGGTATGTGTAGTTCCAAACTGAGGTCTACCAACGCACGTGAATACATCGGTTTCATTCCCTCTGGCTTTTTTAGGTAAAGCTGTAGGAGTAGTAGCCAGTAGTCGTCAGACCATAAAGGATGTGTTGCCATAAGCGTAAAATATCCACTCTTGCTCCTCTCTTTCGAGTAGAGAAGGAGGAGAAATACTTGTCTAAAGGGTATCTATATTTGTCTTTCGCAAAGATACTCCTTTTTATTATAATGGCAAAAGAAAGTGACAGAAAGTTAACGAGTTAACGTGTAAACGAGTTGACAAGTTGTTTGTGGCATATAAATAGGCTCGAGTGTATTTGTTTATAGGTATAAATACGATTTAAATTGGGCATAAAACAGGTGTGTTTAGTTGCTGTTCTATTTCTTAATTTCCCCTTGTGAGCCTACCTATAGTTACTTGTTTCTAAATTATTTTCATGAAGAAAAATATTTTTCTTCACGTAAAAAAATATTTCTTTTCACGTAAATAAATGTTTTTCTTCATGAAAATAATTCGCTTTTGATAAGTATTTTGATCCTCAAAAGAGGGTCTATCTAATGATTTTCTATGCTAAAATGGGTGATTAAAAACCATTCTTTGGACTTAAATTAACGTCGTTCTCCAAGCCAAATAACGCATATTATGCGGTCTTGACTCTCTGTTTCTACTTCTTTCCCCCACCCACTAAGTCATCATTCTGAATGCTTCGTTCAGCCTTCTTGACGCTTGCTTTTAACTTACCAAAGTTCCATGAAAGACGGATTCCAAAGCATTTAGGTTTCATAACGGAGCGTTCATAACCAGTATAATCGCCTCGAACGATACGATAAGTACTTGATCTTTCTTTGATGAAAGGCGATTCTGCTGATAAAGATACTGTCAGCTTGTCTTTAAGAAAGCGACGAGTCAGTGAAAAATTATAGTAGAACCAACGTCCTTCAATGGCATACGGATTGTAAATCCTGTTGCCATATTCACCTCCAATACTGGTTGTCAACGTTAATTCCCAAGGCATTTTCTGCTCCCAATTAAAGTAGATACCACCACCACATCCGCTGTTCTTGATAGAAGGTGTGGGCAAGGTGATTCGGGCATAACGCATGGAAGCGTTGAGTGTAAACGATGTTCCGGTGAAAGGAGTCCATTCTGTGTAAGATGAAATACCGAACACTTTACTCTTCAGTACGTTCTGATAAGTAGAAACATCTTTACGATTCTGTTCATACAAGATACGACCTATACCATTGTTGGTAAATGAATAATAGGGACTTAATTGCAAAGTAAATTTTGAAGCAACCAACATATACACAAGTTGTAGCTTTTGATTGCGACTGCTTCCTAAGTTTGCATTACCGAAAGAGACTGCTGTTGGTGTGCTAATGATGGCTGGATTGAGATAGCCGATGCCGGGTCTGTTGATGCTGGTATTATAGCTAAACTTCAGTGTTTGACCGTCGCTAATCTTGTATTGTAGGCTTGCTGATGGTACCCAGTCATTGAGATTAGCATGGTAATCAGCATTACTACCATCGGGATAGGACGCTTTCATGCGAGTAAACTCATATCTCAAACCTGCACGAGCAGCCCATTTGCCAGCGGTGAAGATATATGAGAGGTAGGCAGCAGCCACTTGTGCGTTATGCTTGAACTTACTTTCCATGTCAGGGGTAGTCCCTTGATAGTCCATTAATGACGTACTATTGTTATAACGAAGGATATATTTTGTTCCGCTTTCCAACTTATGGTGTTTTCCAAAGGGGCGTACATAGTCAATTTGGAAAGTATGTTCTGTGAAGCGTTCACGGGTGTTCTGGTCGTAACTTGTATAGCTGACAGGGAAGTTAACCATGTTGTTATACATCTGACGGAAGGTGGTGTGTTGGCGTGTAGCTGCCAACATATAAGAAAGCGTCAGGATTTCTCCATCTAAATGAGTCTTATGTTGATAATCCAAACGTCCTCCAATATTAAGATGAGAGTAGCCCGGAGTAGTCATATTATTGTCGAATTTGTAAATCAACTGACTGTTCTTGTCCCATCGTTCATTCGTGCTTTGTGTGTTGGCATCGGCTTTATAGCCAAAAAAATTGGTCGATGCGGTCAGCAAGTTGAGTGAGTCAATCTCGTAACTGGCACTGATATTACCGAAATGTATTGTTGCTGCAGTGCTGTTAGTCCCATATTCACGTTTTTGTTCGCCCGTCTTTACGTAGTTGTAAACCTCCTCTCTATTGTTTTCTGTTTGTTTTCTGCTTTGGTTCATGTAGTTATAATTGACGGTTGTCGTGAGCTTTCCCACCTTTGTTGTTAGATAAGTACCAAGCCTTACAGAGCCGTGAGTGTCGACATCAGAGTTTACATTGCCTGAAAGTCCTTGTAGTTTAGTATTGCTCATCATGACAATGTTGAGTATAGCCGTAGTCCCTTCAGCATCATACTTGGCACCGGGGTCAGTGATAACCTCAATCCTTTTGATCGTAGAAGCAGGTATTGCCTTGAGAATATCCTTAAGGTTCTGCCCCGAAAGACTTGGGTCAGGATGTCCGTTCCTATACACCTTAAAACTTGTAGAGCCTTGAACCCTGATGTTTTCTTGTCCGTCAACGGTGACAAGGGGTATTTTCTTGAGTATTTCTAAGGTCGTCTTCGTCTGTGCAGTCTTGTCATGCTGCACGTCATACGTTAGCTTGTCAATATCATTCTTGATAAGCTGGCGCCTTTGTGCTACGACGACTTCCTCCAACTTCTGTGTCTTTGTGGAGTCTGTTTTAGTTGTGTTCTGGGCTGGTAAGGCTGTTGCTGAGAGGCAGGCAGTGAGTAATAGTATTAATTTATTCCACATATTCAAAGCATTAAGTTTATAGTTATCAATATGATGCAAAGATATGTTTTTTCTTAATAAGTTGCAATTTATTTCAAAAGTATTTTTACATTCTTGTCTTTATGTCTCATAATTGACTCCTTTTTAGTGCTTTTTTCTTTATTAATATGCAAGAAAATTACAATGCAGAAATGCGCATAGTGTTCGGTTAGAAAGCAGATGGTCAAACAGAATGAATCCTCTTTTAATGTGTTGATTAATAGGGTTTTGATAATACTTTTTCCATATATGGTATGTCAATAGAGCCTTACCAAGGGTTTAATTTAACAACAAATCGCCCTGTTCCTGCCCTTAACTACTGACGTATTGAGGCTTAGCACAAGTGGTGTTGAGGCTCCGCACCAATGGTGCGAACGCTTCGCACGTGTGGTGCGGAGGAGTGAAAGTCATGCAATATGCAGTTAAGATAAGAGCAGTTTATTGTTATAAAGGACTTATTCTGCCCTAAGTAAACAAAGAATATTATATTTTTTCGTTCTATAATTCCCATCGAAACGAAGTGTTTTACGGAAACTTTTTGTAAATTTGCACATTAGTTATAATAGAAATAAGAATGGAATACAACTTCATAGACATTGAGAAGAAATGGCAACAGAAGTGGGTTGAGAATAAGACCTACAAAGTTGTTGAAGACGAGAACAAGCAGAAGTTCTATGTACTTAATATGTTCCCTTATCCATCAGGAGCCGGATTGCATGTTGGACACCCATTGGGTTATATTGCAAGTGACATCTATGCACGCTATAAGCGACTGAAGGGTTTCAACGTGTTGAACCCTATGGGATATGATGCTTACGGACTTCCTGCTGAGCAGTATGCCATTCAGACGGGTCAGCATCCACAGCTGACAACCGATACAAACATAGCTCGTTACCGTGAGCAGTTGGATAAGATAGGTTTCAGTTTCGACTGGGATCGTGAGGTACGCACCTGTGACCCACGTTATTATCACTGGACACAGTGGGCTTTCGAGCGTATGTTCGAGTCTTATTATGACTATACAGAACAGAAGGCAATGCCTATCAAGGACCTTGTTCGCCACTTTGAGGAAGAAGGAACACTGAACCTTAATGTCGCACAGAGCGAGGAACTGATTTTCTCAGCACGTGACTGGTCGAGCATGGACGAGCAGGAACAGCAGGAGAAGTTGATGAACTATCGTATTGCTTACCTCGGTGAGACGATGGTAAACTGGTGTCCGGGACTCGGCACAGTGCTTGCCAATGACGAGGTTGTCAATGGTGTGAGCGAGCGTGGAGGCTATCCTGTCGTACAGAAGTTGATGAAGCAGTGGTGTCTTCGTGTGTCAGCCTATTCACAAAGACTGCTTGATGGCTTGGAGACACTCAACTGGTCTGACTCTATCAAGGAGACACAGAAGAACTGGATTGGTCGTTCTGAGGGTACAGAGGTTGAATTCAAATACCAGACTCCAGTAGCAGGTGGAGAGGTAAAGGAGGGTCACTTTACTATCTTTACCACGCGTGCTGACACGATGTTTGGTGTTAGCTTCATGGTATTGGCACCAGAGTCAGAACTCGTTGCAGAGCTTACTTCAGAGGCTCAGAAGGCTGAGGTAGAGGAGTATTTGGCGTATGTAAAGAAGCGCACAGAGTTAGAGCGTATGTCTGACCGTAAGGTGACAGGTGTCTTCTCAGGCTCATACGGTATCAATCCATTCACTGGTGAGCAGATTCCTATTTGGATTTCAGAGTATGTTTTGGCTGGATATGGAACAGGAGCGATTATGGCTGTGCCTGCTCACGACAGTCGTGACTATGCTTTTGCAAAGCATTTCAACCTCCCAATCATCCCATTGATTGAGGGTGCTGACGTCTCTGAAGAGAGCTTTGATGCAAAGGAAGGAATCGTAACGAACTCTCCTGCGGAAGGTAAAGAGAGTATGGACGGTTTCTCTCTCAATGGTCTTACGGTTAAGGAAGCTATTGCGAAGACAAAGCAGTTTGTTACTGAGAAGGGTATCGGTCGTGTGAAGGTGAACTATCGTCTGCGTGATGCTATCTTCTCACGCCAGCGTTACTGGGGTGAACCATTCCCAGTCTATTACAAGCAGGGAATGCCTTACATGATACCAGAGGAGTGTTTGCCTCTCGAATTGCCTGAAATCGACAAGTACGAACCAACAGAAAGCGGCGAACCACCATTGGGTCGTGCAAAGGTTTGGGCTTGGAATGAGGCTGAGCGTAAGGTTGTTGAGAAGTCATTGGTTGACGATAAGACTGTATTCCCATTGGAGTTGAATACAATGCCGGGCTTCGCAGGTAGCTCAGCATACTATCTTCGTTACATGGATCCACACAATGACGAGGCACTTGTGGGCAAAAAGGCAGACGAGTATTGGCAGAATGTAGACCTTTATGTCGGTGGTACCGAACATGCAACAGGTCACTTGATTTACAGTCGTTTCTGGAATAAGTTCCTCTTCGACTGTGGTTGCAGTTGTAAAGAGGAACCATACGAGAAGTTGGTGAACCAAGGAATGATCCAAGGACGCTCTAACTTCGTTTATCGTATCAACTCTGACGACCACTCAAAGGCACCAGTATTTGTCAGTTTGGGGCAGAAAGATAAGTACGATACTACTCCTATCCATGTTGATGTCAACATTGTTCACGCTGATGTATTGGATGTTGAGGCTTTCAAGGCATGGCGTCCAGAGTATAACAATGCTGAATTCATCTTCGAAGATGGCACATCATCATCAGAACTCATCAACACCCAACACCCAACATCCGCCATTTACAAGTGTGGTTGGGCGGTAGAGAAGATGTCTAAGTCAATGTTCAACGTTGTCAATCCAGATGTTATTGTTGAGCAGTATGGCGCAGACACACTCCGTCTTTACGAAATGTTCCTCGGTCCTGTAGAGGCAAGTAAGCCTTGGGATACGAACGGTATCGATGGTTGTTTCCGTTTCTTGAAGAAGTTCTGGAAGCTTTATCAGCAGGAACTCAACGATGATGAGCCTTCAAAGGATTCATTGAAGAGCGTTCATAAGCTTATCAAGAAGGTGACAGGCGATATTGAGCAGTTCTCTTACAACACAGCTGTTTCAGCGTTTATGATTTGCGTCAACGAACTCGGACAGCAGAAGTGTGCTAATCGTGAACTGTTGAAGAAGATGGTTATCGTCATCGCTCCATTCGCACCTCACATGGCAGAAGAGCTGTGGGAGCAGTTGGGTGGTGAGACAAAGAGTGTCTTCGATGCTGAATGGCCAGCATGGGACGAGTCTTATCTCGTAGAGAATGAGGTGCAGCTGACAGTATCTTTCAATGGTAAGGCACGTTTCCAGATGACTTTCCCTGCTGATGCAACGAAGGAAGATATTGAGAAGAAGGCTTTAGAAGACGAACGAAGCCAGCACTATATCGACGGTAAGACAATCGTAAAGATCATCGTTGTGCCGAAGAAGATTATCAATATCGTTTGCAAATAACTATTCAATAAACCATAGAAGAGGCTGTATGGAAACAGGGCTGCAGGTTTGTTTCTCTGACAACGGTAATCTCCAACGGAAAGGAAGTCCGTATGTTAGTATCCACTACAGTCGTGTTTTGATACAGCCTCTTCGTCTTAACCATTCTATGAGCCTATGACCATTGATCAACAACTCATCCGATCCGAAGCCAAAGATTACTTTTTCTTGACCATTGGCTTAATTATTTACGCTGCTGCCTTTACCGTTTTTCTAATGCCTTATGAGATAGTAACGGGTGGAGTGACGGGTATGTCTGCCGTAATCTACTATGCTACGGGTTTTAAGATTGAGAATACTTACATGATTATCAACATCTCGTTGTTGATAGTTGCTCTGAAGATATTGGGCTTTAAGTTCTTGATGAAGACCATCTATGCCATCTTTGCCCTTTATTTCCTATTGATTTTTGCGCAGGATCTGATGCCTAAGGATGCTGCGGGACACATGGTGAAGATGCTCGGTGAAGACCAAGCTTTTATGTCATTGATTATTGGGTGTAGCCTTACAGGTACGGGATTGGCTATCGTCTTCCTAAATAATGGAAGTACGGGTGGTACGGATATCATTGCTGCCTGTGTCAATAAGTATCATGATATCTCGTTAGGACAGGTCTTAATGGGCGTTGACATCTTGATTGTGGGTAGCTGTTTGTTCTTCCCTCAGTTTGGTGATGTCATGGAACGCTTGCATAAGATGGTCTTTGGTTACTGTACGATGTTCATCGAGTGTTTTATGTTAGACCACGTGATGAATATGAGACGCGAGTCAGTACAGTTCATGATCTTCTCTTGGAAACATGAAGAAATAGCCAAAGCGATTGTTGAGGAGACCGAGCATGCGCTGACTATCCTTGATGGACATGGTTGGTACACTGGTAATGATATGAAGGTTATCTGCTTGTTGGCAAAGCGTAACGAGAGTAAGACTATCTTCCGTATCATCAAGATGGTTGACCCAACAGCCTTCGTAAGCCAGAGTTCGGTGATTGGTGTCTATGGTGAAGGCTTCGATCAGATAAAGATTAAAGCTAAAAAGGAAATGAAAAAGCAGGAAAAGAAGTTGGCTGAAGCCATGAAAAAGCCTGCGAATGAACAGAAATAAATAGGCTGTAGAGCTGTGTTCTGACCGCTAATTAGTAGGGACGCACGGCTTGTGTGCCCACTGGCGATAAGCTTTTAAGGACATACAAACCGTGCGTTCTTATTGTAGGAATAGTACTTTGGGCTTTCAAACATAGCTTTTTAGCATTCTAAAAACGTTTTATAGAGATGAAAATAGTATTTGCAACGAATAATAAACATAAGCTCGAGGAGATAAAGGACATCCTTGGAAAGGACTTTGAAATCGTTTCTTTGGCTGAGATTGGTTGTCATGAGGATATCCCTGAGACTGGAGCTACACTGGAGGAGAATGCACGTCAGAAGTCTTCTTACGTCGTTGAACACTATGGTCAGAACTGTTTTGCTGACGACACAGGACTTGAGGTGGAGGCACTCGGTGGTGAACCCGGTGTACATTCAGCTCGTTATGCAGAGGGAACCGACCACGATAGCGAGGCGAATATGCGTAAGCTGTTGGCAAACTTAGAAGGGAAGGACAATCGTAAAGCCTGCTTTCGCACTATTATCTCGCTTATCATTGATGGTGTAGAACATCAGTTTGAGGGTAAGGTAG
>ENA-OWLC01000195-OWLC01000195.1-metagenome-genome-assembly--contig:-NODE-195-length-15655-cov-7.135705_pt1 | contig 15655 bp, 10 predicted proteins | sample MGYA00245344_ERZ651092 | MGnify/ENA primary metagenome ERZ651092 (study PRJEB26857, sample SAMEA4031755) | metagenome | biome: human; feature: oral; material: saliva | place: Philippines | collected 2014... | reverse complement strand
ACAAAGAAAAACGGCCTCTACAAACTCGGTTACAAACAACATACCCGTACCGATGCGGAAGGCTATATCGAGAAACTGCACATCACTCCCGCCAACGCCCATGAGTGCAAACACCTGTCGCCTTTGTTGGAAGGTCTGCCCAAAGGTACGACCGTCTATGCCGACAAAGGCTACGACAGTGAGGAAAACCGGCAACATCTGGAAGAGCGTCGGCTGCAAGATGGTTTTATGCGGAAAGCCATCTGAAGGCTATTGAAAGCCGCTAACAGGCTAAGTGCGTCTGTTTTCGCCTAAAAAGCAGGATGCCTGATTATGGGGTATCCGAGGAGGATTAAGGGGGGATTTGGGGGGGATTTGGGTGGAATCAGGACAGAAAAAGAAATAAATAGTTTATTTGATCAAACCATCCTTTAGGATGGTTTTTTTGTTGCTTTATGGGCAAATAGAGTGGATAATTCAGATATGGGCAATTTAAGTCCAAAACATTTTAAATTGCCCATTTCTTTGTGATACTCTCTAGACGGTTAATTAGAGCATACCCAAATTAACCACCTTTATCCGTATAAGGAGCAACAGTGTTTTCAGATAAATATAACCTCAGCCTGAAAGAGAATATCTTTTTAGCAAAAAAGGTATTGGTTGCCCAAATCCACAATCTAAGTCGCTTTGAAAACTGTCAGACAACTTTGTTGCAGACCGAACAGATTATCAACGGTCAAAATGTTGCCTCTGCTTCTTTGGGAGATATTCAAACCATCCTAAACCTGAAACGCGCATATCAATATGTGATACGCCATATTTCAGACGGCCTCCCCATTGATATTCCACTGCTAAAGAAAATCAACAGTATCGTTTATCAAAACTGTATTTTCGGTATCGACTACTGAGGCCCGACTATGAAAGCAGCGAGAATTTACCAACGTGTCAGTACCGAAGAACAAAATCTCGAGCGGCAAAACGCCTTAATTGAGAAAGCTAAGGCAGAAGGTTACTACATTGCGGGGGTTTATAAGGAAAAAGCTTCGGGCGTTCGTGCCGACCGACCTGTATTGAACAAATTGATTGCTGATTTGCAGGAAGGCGACGTGATTATCGCCGAGCATATTGACCGTATCACTCGTCTGCCACTGGCTGAAGCAGAAAAGCTGGTAAACCGTATCCGTGAAAAAGGAGCATTTCTCTCTATTTCCGGCATTATCGACCTGAGTCAAATACAGACTGACTCCGATATTGCCAAAATCGTCTTAGACAGCATACAAACCATGCTGCTTAAAATTGCCATGCAGACGGCGCGGGACGACTATGAACAGCACAGGCGGCGGCAGATGGCAGGCATAGCCGAAGCTAAGAAAAAAGGGCATTACAAAGGCAGACAGGCGGATACGGAAATACACGGACGCATTATTGCCCTCCGCCCGAACTACACCTTACAGGAAACTGCAAAACTCGCTGGATGCAGCGTATCGCTGGTAAAACTGGTGATGCGTAAACATAAAATATCTCAAACTTCAGAATCAGAAAAGGAATAAGCAATGGCTGCATTAGTGGAAAAAGACGCTTTGATCGAACGGGGTACTAGCGTGCGGGCATTGATTTCACTCAAAACGCCCTATTCGGAAGTCCGAACAGACGACCAAAAGCGCATGACGGAATTACGCAGTTTCCTGTATTCATCCTATCACGAAGACATCGGCTTTTGGGCAGTTGCAGATGAATGCAAAACGATGTACGAAAAATATGCGCCATGGCCAAACTCAAGGGTAAATAGCTATGGCGACATCTATTGAAGAACTGCTTTTTAAAAAATTTGGGACGATTTGATAACGGAACAACAAGTCAAGCCGACCGCCACGCCCAAAGGATTCGTTTTGGGCAGTCAGCCCGGAGCAGGCAAATCGGCTTTGGGGAAACGGCTTTTTTGCAAAGGTCTCGCCTTGTTTTGCCAGCAGGTTAAGTTCTTCTCCGGCAATCAGCGTGGTAAAGCCCCGCCACAACACAGATCTATGTACCGTGGAAGGGCTTCAATTTATAGCTTTCGAAAATCTTTAAGCTTTAAGACGGCCTAAAGTTGTAATCTATAAAACAGGTGCTCAGAGATTTACGGCTCACTCTCGCTTCGCGTTACCAAATACCAGCTTATCGGTTTTGAACGTATAGTAATCTATCCAATCCTGCAGATATTCATATGGGTAAGACAAATCATACTGTTTCATAAAATCGAAGATGTCCTGGTATTCGTCTGCCGGTAGCGGATCGTAAACAATCAAATCCCTCGGCGCGATTTCGTGGTCTATGCCTAAATCGAAACCGTGCATGGATGCGATTTTGGCGTAGATAACGATTTGCGGCTGCAGGTAGAAATCGAAATAGGACAATGTTTCTTTGGCAGCCATACGCGCGGTTTTTTTATCGAAAAGCGGCTCTAAGGCGGCTTTCATCGCCTCTGCATCCTGTTCGGCGAAAGCGAGGAAGAAGCGGTAATCGTACAACCGCTTTTGCAGCCATTTGTTAGGTGCGGGGTGCGCCAAGACTTTCTCGCTACGTTGTTTCAACCGATCAAGCTGCTTACCCTCTACCATCAGCAGAGTATTGTAAATCATATGACGGTTGAGGTCGTATCGGTTTACGAAGGCTTCTGTATCGTTGGCGATGTTGTCGATATTGCGCACTAGAAACTCACGCAGCTGCGGGCTGTCGCTCATCAGCATCAGAAACATCGGATCTTGAATGTTGAGCATATCGCAGGGAAAGAAGAAGGGTTCGGGGTCTTCATCATCTACACTCTGCAAAATACCCAACTTTCCTGCAACATAAGCATATTGCTTGAATTTCTTAAGATCATGTTCAAATAGATACGCATGGGAAGCCGCAGCTTCAGTGTACATTAAAATGTATTTCATCGCTGCAAGCGGAACGCCTTTTTTTTCATCTACATAATCTATAGATTCGGGGCAACCGCTATTGAAATTAGCAGTATTGCCTATGATTACATTAGTAATATGTTCATACCATTTTTGGGTGGTCATCATATTGTGCCCCATTGTTATCTCCTTATATTGGTTTTAGAAGGAACTTTGACAGAAAGAATAACGGCCTTACCTGTTTGACGATCAACGCCTGCTATTGCCGTTTTTAATGTGCCGTTCTGATTTGCTTTTAAGACAGCTGCCTTAGCAGGACTACCATCAGGTAAGCTTTTTACAACTTGTTTAATCCATTCACGACTCATCTGCGTATATCCACCCGCACCATTCGGATTCAGCTGTACCGTACCGTTCCTAATCTGCTTACTTTCTACAATCAAAACGACACTACCATCGGCAGCCTGCCATACATGATCAAAACCGTTATTTCCGCCGTATTTGCCGCCCGAAAGCACTTTGAAGCCATTTTGTTTAGCTAAAGAGTCAAATAACTGCTCGGTCATTTTACCTGTCGTATCCCTTCCTTCGCTAATGGTTTTCAGCAATTGTTTGTCAGTTGCTGCAGTAACCCTTAATTCAGTTTGACCGATTTTGATTTTGGTTTTGCTGACATAGCCCTGTGCAGTGGCAACGGTTGCTGCCTTGTCCAAGGCTTTTTTCATGCCTTGTAAATTTTTTGCCGCTTTCGCTACTTTATAGGCCTGTATCGATTCACCGATACCCGGAACCACACCCAGCAAAGCAAACAGGTAATCGGCAGCGGTCTGTGCTTGTACAAAATTCTGTATATCACCGATAATTGGAATAAATCCCGTCTGAAGAAGCAAAACTTCCCGATATTCTTCAGGATTTTCACGTATCCATTTTTGTTGTGCCTCTTGAAATTCATCACACTTTGCACCAATGCATTTAGGATACAAAGTATTATTCTCCACCGCTATCTGTGCTGCATTTGCCGCAGCATTCACATCCCCCTTGCTCAACGCCGCAACCGTCCCTGCAGCCAGCTTCGCCTTAGCAATGATTTTTGCCCGGTCTTTCACATTCAGGCTGCCAGGGTCTCTGCCGTCCAGCAGGGCTTCGCCGAGGATTTCACCGACCGCCGCTCCTATCGCGCCGTCTTGGCACTTGCCCTTTTTCGCCGCCGCAGTAGCACAGCCCGCTACGGCATGGGCAATCTTGTGGGCTATGTAATGATGATCCAACTGTTTGATTTTACTTACTGCCTCTCCATGCGCAGTATTCACCAGAGCCGCAAGGATATTCGCTTCCAGATTGTCTTTCAGGCTGCCGCCGTTGACAGCGGTATTAATCAGTGCGGCACTGCCCGCATTGGCCAGGTTGACGGTCAGGTTGTTGATCCACTGCTTATCGCTGACATTGTTCAATGCCGAAACGCCGATTTTGTCAGCTACGCCTGCGGTAGCGGCGGCAACCACCAGATTTTTTACCGTGCTGCTTCTGCCCAGCTCTTTCAGGGTTTTGCCGACATCACCTTTGTTGTTGATGAGCGACACGGAAGCCTGGCTGGCCAAAGAGGCGAATGCTGCATCGGTTGCTGCGGCGGCCGCACCGTTTAATCCCAATGCAGCTCCGGTTCCTGCACCTGAGGTGACTATGGTAACGGCCAGTGCGATAATCGCTGCACCAGCTCCGGTTAAGCCTTCCTGTTTGTAGTCCCATTTATCGTAAGCGAGCTGCACCTGATTCCAGTTGACGTTTTTCGCTACTTGAAGTTGTTTCAAATAAGCATACTCGGGCTGCTTGGCGAGTTTTTCGATTTCGGTTTTCAGGTTGCCTTTGGGAATATCGACAATGTAACCGCCAGGTGCGGACAGTACAGGCGCAACGGGACCGGTGAAACTCGGCAATTGCAAGGTTTCGATGTTACTGCCCCGTCCGGCCTGTTTTTGCCATAGAGCAGATTTGCTGCTGCTCACGGTTTCTGTGTGGATGCTGCTTTTGATACCTTCGAGAATAATCTTGGCATCGGCACGTGCTTGGTCGCCTACGCCTGCGCGAATGACTGCACCGCCCAGCGTGGTTTCAAACTGCGTACCTTGTAACTTGGTATCCCAACCTGATTGCAGATTAGCTGATTCAGCCACTACACGGCTTGGTAGGGCAGTTTGCATCAGTTGGGTAGAGGTATCATGCACCTTATCATAAGTAATACCGAGAAATTTGCGTTTCTTATGACTGTCGAGTTTGTTGTAGTTGATTTCGTCAACGGCGCGCAAGGTCAGTTTGCGCCCGGCTTCAATATGTACAGCGCCTTTTGGTGCATCAAATTGAGTGGCATAGACATCAATACTGCCGCCGGATTTAATTTCGATACCTTGAGATGCACTGAGGTTGACCGGATCTGCCTTGGCGTTTTTATGCTCTTTAATTTCGGTAATGTGTTTGCGGTTGTACCATTTACCAGTTTTATAGCTGTGCTTATCAAAGGTAAACAGCTCGCCTTGTCCCGCATAGTAGTATTGATCACCATAAGATTGAATTTTGATTTTGCCGTTTTCCGAACTGATATCCGTGGTGCTGAGCAGGATACGGCTGTTCTCATTGGCATACGGTGCGCTAATGCTCACACCGGTTTTACCCGAAAGCTCTGCAGCAAGCGTAGGGGGTGTCTTCAGCACGCACGCGTCTGGGCAGTATATAGGGAATCTGAATATTTACTTGCATAACAAATGCCGTCTGAAAATTTGTGAGCTTTTCAGACGGCATTGAGCCGTAAATCATGGAACGCGTGCGTGCTGGAGCACACACCTTACGCATGGATTTTAGGTTTCATGCAGGCTACAGCTTGCTGCTGCGGCGGTATAAAAGTATTTTTAGTGATTTACCGTTTTTGGTATTTTTGCCCGACGGGGTTAAAAATACAGTTGCTACTCTTGCTGCATGATATTGGCAAGATTTAATTTAAATGTTTGTTGAATCTTGTTTACATCCTTAGCAAAAATATGATAGTCACTCGAAGAATAGATAGATTTTATTCTATCCAAATTAGTTTGTTGATAACATTTTTTCATTTCCGCGATGAAAAAATTATCTTTTCCTCTTTCATTGAGACAGTTATTTTCTAACAGATAGATTGCCCATGCTGTAAAAATAAATGTACTATCTTCCGGATATTCAGATAAATAAATTTCGAATTCAATTATAGAATATTCAGCTGCTTCAATTAATGTTATATCTAAATCTCTGACAAATTTTTCCGTTATATTTTTAAATAATTTCTTGAATTCTATATAATTTTTTATTTTTTCCATGATTCTATTTTCCTGTAAAAATATTTAATTGAATATTTGGATAGCGATTTCTAAACTCTAAAATAACATTGCTGCAAGATTGACAGGCCTTTAATTCTGTAAATAGATCAATTCTACCTGATACATTACGATTATTTCCGAGTTGCTGTGCTATAGTTTCAAGTAATTTATATTCTCCATCTATATTTCTTAATGTTCCTCTAGGAGGAGAGGCAATATTATGATATTTATCAACAGATATAGGTTTAAAAATTTTTGTTTCAGGTAACGAAATAAATCCATGTTCCCCTTTTTGGAAAGAACTAAATGCTTCCATCCTTTGCGGTAATCCTTTAACATCAATTTTTGCTATCGCAAGATTCCCTATTTGTCGATACTCTTCCGGCAGTTTCATGCGGACTCTCTGGCTTTCAGCAGTTAAAGCTTGTCTTAAAGCAGGAGCACTGTCATTGCTCAGATAACGAGTAACAGGTGTAGGCTTGGCCGATATTGCAGCCTGTGCAGATACAGATCCTGCAACCATCAATGTGCCATTAACAACCTGAACTGTACCATGCAGATATTCTCCATTAGAGATTGCTTTCGCTCCCTGTCCAATGTTATATCCCCCTGCTGCCACAGTAGCTGCTTTGACACTGAAGCCAAGCGGTCCGTTTAATAAGTAAAGTGCAGGTTGTGCGGCAACAGCTGATTTGTAATCAAAAGAATCATAACGACTCAATGTTTGATAGGCTTTCGATAAAGTGTTATTAATATCTTTGGAAGGAATAGTGAGATTACCCATTGACTGGGGCGTTTTCAGTATCGAAGCTGCCCAAGCTGCGTTACCTCCAGAGGTTTGGTTAATAAAATATGCAAGAATATTTTTTTCTTGATTATTTAAACTACTTGGATTTTTTTGATATCGGTCAAGCAATTGATTAGAATATCGATCTTTCTCAATCAAATAGATAAACTGCCTTGCCTCTTGTTCGGTCAGGCTGCCCCAATCTAAAGATAATAGGCCTTTCCCTTTGGCTTTTTTGATCAATTTTTCTCTAAGAGCATACTCTTCTTGAGATAATAGGTTATTTTCAATCGCGACTTTAGCCGCATTCGCCGCCGCATTTACATCGCCGCCAACCACACCGCTTACCGTACCGGCAACCAGTTTGCTGTATGCCAAAATCTGTTCGCGTTCTTTAGCTGTCAAAGTGGCAGGATTTTTGCCGTTTGTCAAAGCCTCCCCGACTATCTCGCCCACAGCCGCACCGATCGCACCATCCTGACACTTACCCTTATTCGCCGCCGCAGCCGCACAGCCCGCTATGGCATGGGCAATCTTGTGGGTAATGTAGTGCTGATCCAACTGTTTGATTTTACTGGCTGCTTCTCCATGCGCAGTATTCACTAAAGCCGCAAGGATATTCGCTTCCAGATTGTCTTTCAGGCTGCCGCCGTTGACAGCGGTATTAATCAGTGCGGCACTGCCCGCATTGGCCAGGTTGACGGTCAGGTTGTTGATCCACTGCTTATCGCTGACATTGTTCAATGCCGAAACGCCGATTTTGTCAGCTACGCCTGCGGTAGCGGCGGCAACCACCAGATTTTTTACCGTGCTGCTTCTGCCCAGCTCTTTCAGGGTTTTGCCGACATCACCTTTGTTGTTGATGAGCGACACGGAAGCCTGGCTGGCCAAAGAGGCGAATGCTGCATCGGTTGCTGCGGCGGCCGCACCGTTTAATCCCAATGCAGCTCCGGTTCCTGCACCTGAGGTGACTATGGTAACGGCCAGTGCGATAATCGCTGCACCAGCTCCGGTTAAGCCTTCCTGTTTGTAGTCCCATTTATCGTAAGCGAGCTGCACCTGATTCCAGTTGACGTTTTTCGCTACTTGAAGTTGTTTCAAATAAGCATACTCGGGCTGCTTGGCGAGTTTTTCGATTTCGGTTTTCAGGTTGCCTTTGGGAATATCGACAATGTAACCGCCAGGTGCGGACAGTACAGGCGCAACGGGACCGGTGAAACTCGGCAATTGCAAGGTTTCGATGTTACTGCCCCGTCCGGCCTGTTTTTGCCATAGAGCAGATTTGCTGCTGCTCACGGTTTCTGTGTGGATGCTGCTTTTGATACCTTCGAGAATAATCTTGGCATCGGCACGTGCTTGGTCGCCTACGCCTGCGCGAATGACTGCACCGCCCAGCGTGGTTTCAAACTGCGTACCTTGTAACTTGGTATCCCAACCTGATTGCAGATTAGCTGATTCAGCCACTACACGGCTTGGTAGGGCAGTTTGCATCAGTTGGGTAGAGGTATCATGCACCTTATCATAAGTAATACCGAGAAATTTGCGTTTCTTATGACTGTCGAGTTTGTTGTAGTTGATTTCGTCAACGGCGCGCAAGGTCAGTTTGCGCCCGGCTTCAATATGTACAGCGCCTTTTGGTGCATCAAATTGAGTGGCATAGACATCAATACTGCCGCCGGATTTAATTTCGATACCTTGAGATGCACTGAGGTTGACCGGATCTGCCTTGGCGTTTTTATGCTCTTTAATTTCGGTAATGTGTTTGCGGTTGTACCATTTACCAGTTTTATAGCTGTGCTTATCAAAGGTAAACAGCTCGCCTTGTCCCGCATAGTAGTATTGATCACCATAAGATTGAATTTTGATTTTGCCGTTTTCAGCTTCGATGTCTGCCGCACTCAGACTGATGCGGCTGTTCTCATTGGCATTTGGTGCAGAGAGGGTAACACCTGTTTTTCCTGAAATTTCAGATGGCCTACTGAAGATAGCATAGGCGTATTTATCGCTGCCTTGCTGACCATATTCAAAAGTGTCAAATACACCGCTGATGTCAATGGCTGATTGAAGTCGGCCTTCTTGCCGCTCCTCTGCAGCTGGTGCAGGTAAAAATCCTGCAGCTTGGATATTTGCCTGTTGGGTGGCAGCAACTTTGGAGCCCTGGATACGGATACCACCTGCAGCGAGCAGTTTGATATTTTGACCGCTAAGGGTGCTACCTTGGTTTTCGTGACCACGACCTGGTTGAGAAACTGTTAAAAGAGCTTGTTGTAACGATTGTTTACGTTCAACTAAGGCTTTTACTGGGGATTGGAGTTCATTCCAAGTCTTCTCAGCAGCATTCATCTCTGGTCTTAAACTACTTAAGCTCTCCCTGCTAGCTCTTATCGATTCTCTTAACGCAAATCTCTCACTGTCAGTCAAATCTCTACGATGAAAAAATAAATCACCTCTACTAAAGTATTCACGTCTCAAGGCTTCTAGACGATCCTGTGCTTCACGATATTTAGGTGCGCTAGTTAATTTACTAAGTTCACGATCTGCAACAAAAATTTGCTGGGAAATATTTTGTTTGGTCATTTCTGATTGATAGTTACTAAACGTATTCCTAATACTGTTTAGTGAAATATTCCCTTTCGTTGCCACCAAAGCCAAATCTTTCCCGGCGGCAATATTTGCTGCATCAATATCTACCTCTCCCGCCACAATCCCGATATTGCCTTTAGCCAAAACGCTGGCTGTTTGCGCACTCGGATTGCCGTTATTTCCTGCTCTGGCACTGATTTGGAATTTGCTGTTGTGTTTCACGGCCAAATCACCTGCGGAAACGATACGGTTACCGGGTTCAACGGTTAAAGGGTTATCACCGCCCGATTCTATCGACATCATACCGGCCAGAGGTTTCAGTTCCGCTGAACGCATAGTAGCCGTATCTTGGGTTTCCCAATCGATATGACCCCGTTTGATGATGCCTCCGCCAGCTTTGATGTTGATCGCACCACCGCGCAGGGTAGTGTTGTCCAAGACCTGTAATGCGCTGCTGTTCAATGACAATACGCCATCTGCCACCAAAGTGCTTTTACTGTTTTGCTGGTCGTTTTGTAAAATTTGACCGCTGCCTTTTCCTTTGCCTTCACCCTGTGCACTGATACTCATATGACGACGTGAATGAGCATCAAGCTGATTAAGAGCCATATGACCATGATCTACATTAATCTGGGTATTGTGACCGGAATTGAGCTTGCTGTTATTAATGGTTAAAGTTTGATCCGCATCCACTTTCAGTGATGCGCGGGCATTCAGGTGTATATTCTGCACCACCATGCTGCCTTTACTGCTGTCTAAGCTGATATGGCCGCCGTTAACGGTGTTTCTCTGGTTGCCGTTGCCTAAGTCTAATTGACCTCCGGAAACCAGTTTCACATCACCTGCAGAAGCATTAATATTGGTATTGTCCATTTTCAGACGGCCTTTACCGACTGAACCGGCATTAATATCTCCTTTCGCAGTCAAGGTATTTCGACCGTTGAAATCAACATTGCCGTTGGCAAGAAGAGATACGCGGCCAACTTCGGTAACAGCAGTCAGGCCGTCTGAAATAATATTGCCTTGAAGTGCTGCCGTATCAATATTCTGACTGGCATTTATCCAACTCTGATTCAAGCTGATGTCACCTTTAGTCGCGCTCATCTGCACATTACCGCCACTGGATTGCAGATTACTTTGACGCACACTCAAGCTACCTGCCTGAATATCCAGATTCTTTTCTGCAGTCAAGGTATTACCGTTGCTGCTGATGAGGGCGGTGTTGTCTGCCCTCAGGCTGATACTTTGTGTTGATAAGTCTTTATCGGCATTCAAATCCAGATCCTTACCTGCATGAATATACAGATTGCCGGATGCATTCAGATTGGAGGCTTTTGCCTGAATGTCGCCATCAGCCATCAGTATCACCTGCTTTCCGCCTTTAATGTTACCGTTGTTCAAACGGATGTTGGAGGCAACGGTCGAGGTTTCTAAAGAAAGCGGTTTGCCCGATTCAATGTGTGCAGTGTCTTGAGCCTCAATTACAGCAGCACTGCTAATACTACCGTTAGATAATACGGTTACGTTTTCAGCAATAATACGGGTATTTCCACCCAATTCAGTATCTCCTTTGGTGGAGCTGTACACGGAACTGCCCGCTTGAATAGTAGCATCATTGATCATAGTACGACCGCCGGCCGACAGATTAGCCGAGCCTTTGGCATTGTTCACATTAGTTTTACTCTCAATCACCAAATTATGACCAGCATTTAATACCGTGGTAGCTGGGCGACTGCCGTTATTCTGCACCACGGCTCCGTTACGCAAATCGATATCTTCTCCCGTCTCAATAACCAATAAGCCTTTGCTCTCGATCCGACCACCATTGGAGATAAATGTGCCTGCCGCTCCTTTTTCAGTGGTTTCGATGGAGAGATAAGTCGGTGAAGCTTCGGTGCCGTCGGCAGTGGTGGCGATGCGGCCGCTGTTTTCAATGCTGCCTGACGAAGTCACAATCAATTGCTTGGCCGCTTCGAGTGTACCGGCATTTTTGACGCCTACGCCTTTTTCATTGGCAATCAGGGTGATGCTGTCGGCGTACATACCGCCCAGTGCGGCAGTATCAAGGGCAATAGTCGGTTTCGCACCCGCTGCAGTACCTGCGCTGATTTCGCCGCTTGCATAATCTACTTTCTGCGGACCGGTAGAGACCGCCAGGTTTTTACCCTGTAATTTCCCCTGCAAAGCAACTGCACGAGCAAGTACCTCGGTGTAGTCGGCTCCGCCTTTATCATTCCAACCTGCTGCTCCTACAGTCAATGTGCCTTGACGCACATCAAATCCTGTCAGTGCACCGTCTTTGCCGATTTGGGGCGTCCCTGTGGTTAAGATGCCGCGACCGACATTTTTAAAGCCGCCACCATTAACAGTAATGCCATTGGGGTTGGCAATAATAACGTCGGCTTTTTGACCGCCTACAGTAACGATACCATTGAGTTTACTAGCCGCACCGCGCACCTCATTCAAAATCAATTGCGCACCGCCTTTGACCAGAAACGGATTATTGTTACGGTCGTTGTTTAACACGGCCCCTTTGTTGTCAACATCAAACTGCGTATAGCGGTTGTGGCTCAATCCACGTGCATTCGGGGTTTGGATATTCACCAAGGGGGCACCGGTGTTGGTTTTAAGGATAACGGCCTGCTGGTTTTTAGGTGCGGATTTGTCGGTGGTGATTTGGGCATGGGCAGGCAATACCATACTCAGAGAAACCAAAGAGCAGACCAAGGTTTTAAGGGTGGTTTTGAGTTTGCCGCAAAGACCGGCTGAAATTGCCGGTGAAACAGAAACCGAACTGCCCGCCTGTTTGCCTTTGCCCTGACTGTTGGCAGTTTCGGCTACTGCAACCATGGTGCTGTGCCTTTTACTAAAGATGATGCGATGTAAACCTTTATTCATGTCTATTCCCTTTTGAAGATGAACGCGCTGCGAGCCAAGTACGTAGGTAAAGTTTCAGACGGTCTGAGAATAAGGAAAGACCGTCTAAATATCGGTAAAAATTTCAGAAGTTAGAAACTGTAATTCAAGTTGAAGCCGTAAACGGTGTTGGTCGTCTGAAAGCCTTTAGGTTTGTGAAGCGGCCTGCCGGCAAACAGATCATAAGCAAACATACCGCCTACTTTATGGCTTCCTCTGAAGCCAGCCACAGCACCCATCAGCCGCTTTCCCGAGGCATATTGTGCACTTTCGCCCGATATTCGGCCATAGTCCGCACCGAGATAAAACTGATGGTTCGGATGGAAATACCAAGCTAAAGTATTCTGCCAGTAGAAACCGCGCTCTCCGGAAAGACTCTGCTCCCCATCAAATCCGCGAACGGTGTAGCGGCTGCCGATTGACAATTTATCTTGGGCGACCAACGGAGTTTTGTTCCATTGAGCTTGAATGGCGGTTTCGTAGGAAAACTGCTGTTTGCCTAAAATAAACGGGGCGGCTGCGTCCAAACCGGCAGTAATGATTTTCATACGAGATGTGCCTGGAAGGATATCGCCGCCGTTTTCTTCCGGCGCAGGCATACTTTGGCGCATGCCGGTACCGCGTTTGTAAGACAACTTGCCGTCAAGCTGCCAGCGGTTGAGGTAAGCACGGTGGCGTAATTCGGCTTCCCAGCCTGCAGTGCGGCGGCGTTGCACTTCGATTTCGGCATCATCGATGTATTTATAGGTTTGGCGTGTCCATAATTTCATTCCGACTGAAGTTTTATGACGTTTGTTACGCCAAAGCATGCGCTCGGCGGCCAGGCTGCTCTGATATTGTTTGCCGTTGTAATCGTAATTGACGGAATAGCCTTCGGTCGCTTCGTGGTAACGATGTCCATTGTGATTAAAAGAAAACAGCCATTTTTTTACGGGCACCGAATAATGCACGCTGTAACTTCTGGATCCGCTTTCGGTTTCCGTACCGGTGGCATCAGTCAAGCCCGTTTTGTGTGCCAAACCGCGCCCATATGAAACATAAAACAAATCGCTTAAGCCCAAAGGATTATCGAACGATAAAGCGACATTTCCTTGATATTTGCCGGTTGTTTTGCCGCCGGCATCATCTATACCGATACTGAACCGTATGGGTTTATCCTGCTGCCATTTGATCTGTAAATCGCTTTTGCCTTCTTCTTCGGACGGTATAATCTGAATATCTGTTTTAACACTCGGCAAACGACGCAGGTTTTCCAAGCCCTGCTCTACATCGCGCAGATTGAGAATTTTGTTCCTATATAAGGGAAATTTGTTATTGAATGCACTAATACTGCCTTCAGCAGACTTCCCATCCCGTTTTTCTTCATAACGGATATCCCCTATTTCGCCTGCTGATACCCGTAATTTCAGAATTCCCGAATCCATATTCTGTGGTTGGATAATAGCTTGGGAAGTGAGGTAGCCGCGCACGATCAGTATCTGTTGCGCGGCTTTTTGCAGCTTGCTCAAATTATTGGAACCTAAACACATCCCGGTTTTGAAAGCTGTTTCTTTCATGAGGACAGAAGGAAGAAAAGAAAATTTGCGTTCCGTCTTATCATCTAAACTAATGTAATTTACCCGAGTACACGGTGTTTCATCTTCACTCAGGACATAAGTGTTCTTCTCCAATGGTTGCTCGAAACGGACATTTGCATCAGTTAACAATTCAGCATCTATGTGCTGCTGACGCTGCATGGAACGGATAAGTTCTGCATCGTTTTCATCGGCCGCTAAGGTTTTAAGAGGCATAACAGCCAGTACAACCAACAAATATGGAGCGAAAAAAAATCTCATGGCATTAATATTATTTTGATAATATTTCTTACCTTATCATAATATTAATAATATTTACAGTTATAGAATGATTTTTATTTTAAGAATATTATTGAAATGAATTACTGCCCACCATAGAAACAAGAAAAAAAAACAGGCATGGCGTTTTTCTCAGGTTGCCAAACAAGCCCAAGTTAAACACCGCTCGAAATAGGCAATGGCAGATATTTTTTCTAAATCACCCCAGTTTAAGAGCCGTTGGCTGCCAGATTGAATATTACTGATTTTTCATAAATAAAAAGCCCGCCGTAGGGGGCAAGTAGAAAATAGGCGTGGCAATTTTGTAGGTTGCCGAAGGTGCCGGAAAAGCTGCCTAAGTCTGTTTTCTCCTCAGATCGTACTCGCCTCAATGTAGACCTGGTGTACACCAGCAGTGCGGGGAAGCTTGACCGTGGCGTCGCGATCTTCGGTGATGGGGATCTCTTCTCTCGTCCGCTCTCATCTTCGCAGTCGGCAGCCAATGACTATCTGCGTGAGCAGACGCTGAACCTGACCTTCGCTCTCTCACATCAGATTGCCGAGGGGCTCCTCTTCAATAGTACCTACCTCTACTCCTCTTACAGCGAGGATATGATGGAGCACTCGCAGGATAATGCCTTCGTCAAGAAGGCGGACGGCACGGATGACCCCGCCCTCGTCCTGATGCGTGTGACCAAGCGCTTCCGCAACTTCCGCAATCACGCCTTCAATAACTACTTGACGTGGAATGTCGCTACGGGAGCCGTCCAGCACAAGCTCCTCTTTGGCTATGACCACTTCAATACGCAGCTGGCTCCAGGCTCGTCCTACATCGAGGCAGGCGGCTACCTCTTAGCTAACGGTGGCACAGCCAAGACCTTCAAGAAGGCAGATATCGCTAAGTACCTCCTGGATAAGGACGGCAACCCACGTACGAACGTCCCTGCCTTCGACCTCAACTCCACCGTCGGCAATCAGTATCAAGACGTCACGAAGTACATCTACGAGTCGAAGGCCGTACGCCCCTCAGATCAGTACACCAATGGGATCTATCTGCAGGAGCAGCTCTCATGGCAGCGCCTGCAGCTCCTCCTCGGTGCTCGCATAGAGTGGTTCACCGACGTCGTGCAGGATGCTAAGGGAGCGAAGACCCGCACGCATCAGCATGCCTTCACCCCACGTGTCGGCTTGGTCTATGGTATCACACCCTCGACGAATGTCTATGCTACGTGGATCCGTGGCTTTGAGCCTCAGGCGGTCTCCGTGCAGAGTGATCCTACTTCGGGAGGGCCTTTTGACCCCGTGCAAAGTGAGCTGTGGGAGGTCGGAGCGAAGGGC
>ENA-OWLC01000193-OWLC01000193.1-metagenome-genome-assembly--contig:-NODE-193-length-15754-cov-5.927766_pt1 | contig 15754 bp, 25 predicted proteins | sample MGYA00245344_ERZ651092 | MGnify/ENA primary metagenome ERZ651092 (study PRJEB26857, sample SAMEA4031755) | metagenome | biome: human; feature: oral; material: saliva | place: Philippines | collected 2014... | reverse complement strand
TGATAGTTTTTGTATCTATGTTATCATAACGGCATGTATATTTTTGTAATTTTGATTAACATTTTCTTTATATATGATGTTTTTGCACAAGATATTACTCAATCGGTCGCTGCTTATAAGCAGGGTAAAGCAGAAATACTTACATTAGAAGAAAATATAAAACAGTATAAATCACAGTTATCTCAAATTGATGAAAATATTCGTGGTTTGCTTGCAAATAAGCAGTCTATTCAAAAGGAATTAGCAAATTTAAATAATGTAATAAATTGGGCCTTTATAATTTTATTACTTGGATCTGCATGTAATTTAATTTTGATAATATTATCATTACCTTTTAATTCGGTATCAATTTCATAAGCTTTCTATTTAGATGGCGTAACATCTATACTATGTACAACACTACCTGTTAACTAACCTACTGTAGGCACATCTAATTCTTTAAATAATGTTTTGAAACTATTACTGATTGCGAATACAGAATTCATACCGGTTGCAATTAATTGTTGAAAATCTATAGTAGGTGTATGTTCATTTAATCCTAATGAATCTAATAACTGTATTAAATCATCAAATGTATTGATATTATCAGCCATTAGACGTATATCTATATTAGTAAGCTTCTAAATATCTTCTTTTATTTCAGATACAAAATCTTTCATTAATAACATCATAAAAGCATTATATAATGCATCTGATTGTTTAGATAACCATTCATATAATTGATTGTATAAATCATTAAGGTCTATACCTACATCAAGGCTATATGTATTTCCTACAGTATTATCAAAAACATCTTTAACATTTTCATTAATCTTATTATTAACTTTAGTTTCGTAACCTTCTATTTTTTTGTCTATTTTTTCAGAGATATCTTTTTTTAATTCTTTTTTATACTTAATTATGGCTTTTACTAAAGCAATTCCTGGCTATAACATAAAATATAATTCCATAACATGATGTCCAGTATACTTATAAGCATACTAATCAAATAACTCTTCCACTGTTCTAATAATTACTTCAATTGAACCATGTAATAATTGTAAAATAGTACTTAAACTATTAATAGCGGCATTAACAGTTTCATCATATACAAGTTTTAAACTATTAATTTGTTCCATAAGAATATCTTTATATGAAACAGCTATTTCCATCAATGCTCCTTTAGCACTTGGTGTATGTGTTAAACTACGAGGAAATATATTAATAATAGTTTGTACTTTAGTTATATTACCAGATAAATTAGTAGTTATATCATTAACTAATGCCATAGTATTCTAATTAATACCTAATTGTTTATATATAGCATCTATAGAATTTGCTAAAGTGGATGTACCTATTTGTTCTATAAATTCACGAGTAGAGTCTAAAATCTATGTTGCTTTAGTTTGACCTTTATCCAAATAACCAGAAGATAAATTTAATAATTTATCTTCTTTATGTTTCTAAGCATACCATAATTTATCTGTTATGAAACCATCCAACCCATCAGGGTTTGATAATATTAGATCTATAGTCTTTCCCATGTTTTATATTTACTTTATAAAGCCTTCTTTTTTTAACATTGTTTTAACTGCAAAATATGAATCTACTATATCATCTACACATTTCATATAATGTACTTTGGTATTAAATTTACCATTACATAAGTATGTATGAAATTGATGTGATATTGGTTCTTTTTTAAAAGCATTTATCATTGAATCTTTATCTTTCATCTTACCTTTACCTGCACAACCTGCTATAGACTTTATAGAGATAGGAGGATATGTATATAAACCTTTTAACCTGTCATTATAATGTGTATATAGTTTTGTTAAAAGAACTGCTTTATAACCCGCCAAGTTTAAACCCGCATCACCTTTAGACGCAAATGAAAGTCCTTCAGAAGAAATAAAAATATCACATTCATTAGGAGTATTATCAGCTTCAGTACATAGTGAATTCATAAATTCATCTATTGTATTTAATATTAAATCTGCAAGTTCTACTTGTCTTTTTGTATGTTCCAAAACAATCTGAGAATTAACAATAGATGTACTTACAGAGCCAATATGTCTAACATTAATATTAACATTACAGTCTTCATATAATTTTATAGTATTCTTTGGAATATCAGTAGGCCATATAAAGAAATGAAATTTCTTTTCATATAATATACACATTGCTGGTTTATTCATACTGAAGTCAAACCCAATAAACATACATTTACTCATTTCTTATACTTACTTATTTCTTATATTTACTATTTTTAAATAAATATAAGAGATTTATATATTGATAATTATAGATGAATACAGCAAAGAATTTTTAGTTATTAGACGATAATAATAATAATATTTCACCAATTACCAACATTGAATCATTATACTATGAAGTCAATGAAGGTGGAGTTATATATAGAAATGCATTGTATTAGCATTTCCCGGTTTATGTGAAATATAATAATAATATCGATGCTCCTATTGATGCAGGTAGTTTAAAAGCATATATTGATAATAATATATATAAAACTACAGATTCATCATTTTATAAATCTCCTAATGTATTACTTAAAGAACAATCTAACCCAGCTGCTCCAGGGGCGGATATTTTAGTAACTGCTATTAGATAGTCAAGACTTGCAAATACACGTTATCATAAATTAGATATTTCTACATATAATTTAACAAGTATATTAAATTTATATGCACCTAAACAATATGTAACTGATGCAATAACTACTTTAACAAAAAAAACCGACCATATTAAATATAAATCAAATATTGCCGCAAAATACAATAGTGCGTAGTTACAAACATTATATGATATAGGTTCATATCCAAAAGGTACAAGTATAGGGGAATTAAACAATGAGGATATTAATGATATTATAGATAATGCATTTTTTAAAGAAACTGCACCTTCTATAATAGATGCTGGCATTAATTTATTAAATAAAACTCCTATATATATTAATATTGATCCAACAAATATTAATACTATACATGATGTAAGTTAGTGGAGATAGTCAATATATGATACTGTTAAAAATTGTATAAGTACTAATTATACAGTAAATGACCCTAAATTTGTATTAACATATAAATCTCCGGGTCAGGGTGATACTATATCAGCAAATACATATTTTAATGTTAAAATTGATAAAGATGATGTGAAATTAAAAAATGATATATTAACTAATAATGCGGATATAACATCATCAATGCAATATATATATGCAGATTTAATTCCTTTAAAGATTACAGCTACTACAAAGTGGTCAGATTCTAATTTAACGCCATATGTTAAAACTAATTGGGGAAAAGAAGTCAGTGAAGAATTATCATATAATATAATTAAAAATACTCCTATTAATGTAATAGAACCATTAACAGAAGAAACTGATAATACTAAATATGTAAACAAAACTATATATATGTAGAACTTACCCCCTGTAAGTAATTTAGTGAATACATTTAGTAATACAGTATATTTAAAATAGAAGATAGCTAAACGATATACAGCTGCATATATTTCATATCCGCGTTAGAAATCAAGTAATTCTCAATATAATATTTTTGAAAGTGATAATATTAGTAAAGATGTATTCGATGCTTTATGGAGGAATAACGAAAGTACACATAAATTCAATATTACTACAGAAATACCTGAATGTGATGTAAATATAACACATAAATTCACTAATATCTTGGCATTAATTATTCCAGATCCTAATAAGAATTAGCAATTAAAAAATATGATAAAAATAACTCATATTATAGATCATGATTGTAAAATCCCTATTGTTAGTGATAACCAATTTTATGAATGGACTAAAGTTATATCTATTAATGGAGTAGAAGATTATAAGATTTTATTATTAGATACTATGTTAGCAGATAATACTGAATTAACATTACATATAAAAACTAATACATTAATGTAATTAATACACATATGATATATAAGAATTTTAAACAAAGATAGCCAGGTACAACACCAATACCTTATAATTTTGAAGTGCAAACTGCAGCTCCTATTGATCCTCGTACAATAGTGTAGAATCATAAAAAATTATATGACACCAGTGCATGGGTTATTAATGATAGTATTAAAACATACTTATATCCAGGTTTAGTTATTACAGATATAAATGATGATAATACCACATTAAAACAATATGTGTATAAAGGTAAACCATTTGTTGCAGATTCAAGTAATCCAAGTGAACCACAAGTTCCTGGTATATGGCAATGTATTACCTTTACAAATAATGAATAGCAAACAATATATCCATTAAATTGGAAAGAAAATCCTAATGATGCAGGAATTAATTTAAATTAGCATGCATTATATTTTGGAGATTCTTCTAATGGGGAAATTTTAATATCTAATCTACCCAATAATCCTAATACTACATTCCATATGAGTGATACTGGTATTAATCTTTTTTATAAAGATATGTATCATATTGAGATAGATTCTGTTAATGGTATTAGTTTATATAAAGAAAATGGTGCAAAGATTAATTTACACAATGAAGATATATCTGTTAATACTAAACATTATAATAATGAAGTTTCTACTTACAAAATAGTTGCAAGTGAAAAAGTAGAGGTGGGCTCACCTACATTAGTATAGAATATTAAAACCTTCTATGTATTAAATAGTTTAACCGGGGATGTTAGTATTGATAATTTAACTATAAATGATGTAAGTCTTCAATTAAATTCTGATGTATTATAGGTAGCAAGTAAAGAAAGTATATATAGATTAATTAGTAATAAAATATATACTTCAGATTTCACTATATATTATGCTAATCCAGGTGATATAAGCAATAATACACTTACACGTACTAATACTATACCATGCTTACAAATATTTAATCAAGAACCATAGTAGGAAATATCATTATAGTTAAATAATAATTCTACTGAGAACCCTGCACATTTAGCATTTTATAATGAAGGTAATATACTTATGACAACACGTAAGAATATTAATCTTGATGTATCTGAAGGAAATATTACATTACATAACAGTGCATGTGATGTAGAGTTAAATAATAGTACTAATAAATTATCATTAACTGGTAATAATGGCGTAAATCTTAATGCAGGTAATTAGTAGTTAAATATAAATCGTGATAATATTGAAATATTATCAGATAACATACAATTATGGAATAACCGTTATACCTTACCTGTACCAGATAGAGATAAGGTAGAATTATTAAGATTTAATAAAAATAAATTAGAATGGACTGATAGCGCATTATTAAAAACTGCAACTATCAGTAGGTTAGATATTGAATTAACTAAACCTGCAGCAATTAGAATAGCACAGGCAATATATACATATAAAACAGGGAATACTCATGAATTATGGAAACCTTCTATAACATTTGCAGTTAATACAGAAGAAGGTTCAGGTATATTTAATGCTCAAGTTTTACCCGTAGCTAAGACACAGGACAAAGTAGATTATATGTTAAATATTCAATGTATTAATAATAGAAATATGTTTAATACTGCAGATAATATTCCATATGTAACTGGCCGTATTTACTATATGAATAATAATGGTTAGTATATAGAACACCCATATAAGGATCAAAATTCTGTTGTCATATGTGAGATATATGTAGTAACTTCATATAATACTGCAAATTGGGCATTTTTATCTTATACACAAGATGGAGAAATTAAAAAAGATAATGCAATACGTAATATTTGGAAACTAACAGAAAGTATTACAAAAACAAATGGTGATAATACTATAAGTATACCGGAAGGAATTGAGCCCGGGACTACATGGGATGCTACAAAGAAAATGTATACATAGCATGAAGTATTACCACATATTGTAAAATCTATTAATTTCACCTCTGTTGGAACAACTCAATATTCATTTAATGAAATACCATACCCAGTAGAATCTGATCTTGGTAAATTCCTTCAAGTTGATGCTGATAATAATTTTGTATGGCAAGAAGCTGCAATGAAAACTTATAATGCCGAAGGTAAAAATTACATTATAGGTTCATTAGACCCTGCATAGGGTAAAACCCTTACCAAAGGTACATATCAAGAACAAGTATATTTTACTAATACTGGTGATATGTATGCTCGAAATTATTATGCTACATCAGATATTAATAAGAAAACAGATATAACAGATATATCAAATAATAATAATATACATACGGTAGCATTTAAATGGAAAGACACGTCTATATAGAGTTATGGATTTATTGCACAAGAGATTGAAAAACAATATCCTGAATTAGTGAATACAGATGATGATGGTGGTAAAACCGTAAACTATATAGCGGCACTTTCATTATATACAGCATAGTTAGAAAACAGAATAAAAATATTAGAAGATAAATTAAAGGAAAGACAATAAAAGTCTTTTCTTTAATTTTTTTATTTTTAACAATAAATAACCTAAAGTGTTATTCACAATTTATGAAATATTATATAACAGAAGAACTTAAAATATAGACCGGCTCACGTGATTATCAATTTACATGTGACGGTTGTCATATTGTGTTAATAGTAAATGGGCAAGTTAATTTTGTATTATATAATATGGATAATACTATAGTTAAAGATATTCATACATTATTACCTATTAACGGTACAGCATTTCCTAATATTAAAAGTGAATATTATATAAATCCTGGCACATATAAATTAAATATTGATAATACCCAAGGAAAATTATAGTATTAGAAACAAGTAGATAGTAATAATACTAACTATAAGTTACTTGATGACGTATCTACAGATATAAGCACAGGGTTAGCAAACAATGCATATCCTGTAAATGGTAGATTATGTACAGTAGAAGATATGTTTGCTGAATATCATGAAAATAATAGATATTATAATAAAGGTTATTATTTAGCTGAACATGTCAAAGATAAATTAGTAACTTATGATATGGCTATTAAGGGTCTAAGTATTAAATTGTTAAGTGTATATGGATATGAAACCCTTAAGGATGATAAAAATCCGGCATCTAAAATATATCAAATTGAACCTAATATACCAGAAGAACAACAACAAATACCACCCAGATATTTTAATGAAATTTTAAATGCTATTAAGGAATGGACACGTAAAAAATTAAGTGACACGTATGATGTATCATAGATAACTGAAGATACCAATATCTATGATATATTATCACGTACAATAACTTTTAGAAAAAGTGGTGAAACCCCTATTATTGAAGATAGAGTATTAAGTACTATTCTTAATAATATAAAAAATAATACACCATTAACTGATTAGGAGAAACAACAAATATTTGATACATTAATAGGAAATGATGTACAAGAAAGTGGTTTACCCTGTTCGTTATGGGATTTATTAAATTATATAGGTTTAGAATATCAATTTACATATAATGGTAATCAAAAATGTACATTATTTCCAAATCAATATAGTTATAGGTCAGGTATTTCAAATACTATGACATTTATAAATGCTCAAGGCGTTATACAAGAAGGTACATTACAATATGAATTTACCGGGCATGGACCAGTAACAGGTAATAATCAAATTATTAAGTATGCAGATATAAGTTTAATAGAACGAAATAGTAATGATAGTGCATCATTTACTATAAAACATTCAACGAATCCATATAATAATATTAATAATAAAACTACTGATATATCTATTTCATTTTACGATAGTAATGGTAATAGTGTTTTAACAGTACGTAAATTATATGATATATTATATGTTCCTGTATGGAAATAGATTATTTCTGATTTAGTATATAATACTGTTAAAATTTTTACAACTCCTTTTAATGGTTCATAGGTATATAATATACCTAATGGAATCGGCCGTGATGAATCTATTAAAGATAAAAAAATTGTGCGTATTTGTGATTTAGCTAATATTACTTTTGAATTATATGGTGTTTCTGATGTTGCATATCCATGGTATATAGGTGGTAATTCAGATGGTGATATAGAAACAGATATAGGGAAATATATAAAAAAACGTTTATATACATTAGATGCAGCACACCCAGAAACAAATAAAATTGAAACTTTATTACCGCTAGCATCTCAATATACATATTATAATGCTCATACTTTTTCACCGGAATGGAAAAAATTAAGAGGATGCAATACTTTAAATATAGAATATGTACAATATACTAAAGAATATACACTTAAAAGTAATATTAATGAAATAAAGATATTTTCAGTAACTAATCCTTTAACTTATTTACAAGATCCAAGTGCAAATAAAACTGAAACCCATAATGCTTTAAATGAATTAGGATTAACGTTAAATAATAATCCATCTACTGGTATATATGGTGGTAATTTATCGGGTAATGATAATTTTTAGGATGGTGATGACCGAGTAGATGATGATAGGTATCCTGGTAGAAATGATGATGGTAACAATAACAGTGGTGATCCTCATAATCCTACACCTACTACACCCACTCGTACAGATAAGTAGTCATTAGGTAATTAGTTTGAAAGAGTTGAACATCGTGTATTGATTTCTCCAGATGAAATAAATTAGCATAATTTACGTAGCACTGATAAAATCAAAGTAGAATATTATACAGTATTACCCACGTCACCTAATTTAACGCCAAATATTAAAAATTTACAGGCAAGTATGTCATTATATGATAATACAGGTAAAGCTATAACCCATAATACACATAATTTTACAATTAAACAATATCCACGTCAATATTTAGTATTATTTATATTTTATAAACCCCTTCAAGGTGATAGTAATGGGGCGTATGAAAATTTAACTACTGATGATGTATATATAGAAGAATTGTATAATAACTTTAAAATAGATCTACTTAGCAAAGGAAATATTACATAGAATACTATCGTTAATTATCCTGCATTTTATTAGTTATTTAATATTAAATATGCATATAAAAATTTATATAATATGACATTTAATATTAATATTAATAAAACTACAGAAGAGCTCAAAAAAATACGCTATAAAGTAGGGGTTTATTTTAAGCCTATTGATGCTAAGGGTGATATTAGTTTAGAAGGAGATATGCGATATGTATATGACATAAGTACTTATATTAATAATGATAAAACATTAAAGATAGATGGAAGTGAATTAAGTAAATATAATATTTTAGTAGACCCTACATTATCAACTTTATCAGGTGTAAATAATTATAATAAAATTTCTATAAATGGAGAATTACCATAGGAAAGTTATACATGTGATATGACTCCACTATGGTCTAACATTACATCTAAAGTAACTATAAAATTAACAAATAATCAATAAATTATATATTTCTAACATATGACAAATAAAATGACTTCGGTTAATGATAATATTCAATATGTGAGTATTAAAAAAAATATTAAATACCCTATTAATGGTAGGCAACATACATATGAAGACATATATAATATGTATAAAACATCTGATACAGGTATTAATATACCATACCATACAATTAATAATAATGTAGAAGATTATAATACCAATAGTAATACATTAGAAAATACATCTACATATACAGATATTAAATCATTAAATACAGAAAAACATAAATTAGTATTTAATACATCTGCATATACCCATGATAATACAGCTAATAAAGATAGCGTTAATAATGTAACAGAAAATTATTTTCATAATAATGTGGATAGTAATTTACCAAATAATATATATAATTCTGAGTTATATTATGATATAAGTACATTTGTTCATATTCCCACCGGATTAGGTTTAATTGAGGGTATTAATACATTATAGGGAGATGTTACAAATAATAAACCTATGTCTGGTAGCAATACTCTCACATTAAATACATCTGTGCCTGATGATATATATTAGCAATTTATTGATATTGGTAAAGGTTTAAATGAGGATGATATATTTTTAATTTCACGCTCAAATATTAAATACCCTGAATTTAAAGTTGATATAAAGGAGTTAAAATTTAGTACTAATAATATAGATATTTTACCTGGAACAGATCCTTCTGTAGATAGTAGTATATTTAATAATAAAACATTTAATAATAGTGAGGTTGAAGAGCATATACGAAAAGTAGAACAATATTCATTAGTACATTAGATTGATAACTTAGAAGTATATAAAGCGGTATTTAATAATCAATATTATACTATAATGCGTTTAACGTATAATAATATAATGTTTGATAGGATTAGGAAATATAAAATTAATATACATATACCTGATAATAATTATGATATTCCATTAGAATTTATAAAGTTATCTAATATAATTTTCGCACGTTGGAAATTCTCATATACCGTATAGTTTAAAGAAAATACATATTCTATAATTAACTATGGTGGTCACACAAAGGGTATTAGAGATAATAATTATAATAATGGTACTACTATATTACCTCCTATTACACCAATAAGTATGGGAATATTACCTCATACTCGTGCTGGTGGGGAATATCCAACTAATGCCTATCATTATGTGTATGCATCTACATGGGAACCAAGAAAACCTGCAACACATTCAGGTTAGCCAAGAGAACAATTAATAGATTTAGTTAATGAAGCTATTACACATTCTACTAAATATAGGTTTTTAGAATCTTGCTGCATGTATAATGACGGATTTAATATGCCATGGAAAGTTAATATACTTAGTAATAATTCAGTAGAGGTTGTATTTACATTTAAGAGTATGTTATATGAATACCCAACTAAATTTTGTAATACAGGAAATAATAATACATTTGGAGAACACTTTAAAAATCGCGGTAATATATAGAGTAATATACCGGCTGCATATAATCATAATATAATGTTTTTTATGTCATTTGCAAGATTTATAAAAGATAATACAGGTAGTTAGATATTTCCGGGTGATAGTACTGTTAAAGATATACCTATTACATTAGAGTTAAACCTAAGTTTTACTGATCCATCACTGGAACAATCATCATTAAATAAAAATGTAGTAACATCATATTCAGTAGGTAAAACAAATTTATTTAATAATAATTATTCAACAGATAAGGAAAATCTTAATAGCTCATTAAAATTAACATTTCCTGCAGAAAATAATAAGAATGAATATGGTGGTAGAGTACAGTGCTCCCCAATACCACCAGCTGTTAATACTTCTGTAGGTTATACTAATCCTGATTATCTTAGATATTCTCAACGATATTCATCAATCAATATAACTGGTAAATATGGCACATTTCAGACTGGTTTGAATGATGATATATATCCAGGAAAACCAGGAGTCAATCTTAATTCTGCTTATAAACCAATAGATGAATTTAAATGGGAACCAAATGCTGATGCCATTTTATCACCGAATGTACAATTAGGCTGTAGAGATTCAAATAATTATATATATAATTTAACAAATAATAGTAATATACAAATGTCATGGTTAAAACGCACTTCAATACCGGTTGACCGTGTGTTTGGTGAACATACATTATGGAATAATAAAAAAAATCATTATACTAAATATGTGAATACTTTTGAAAACCTTAATAAGACTTATTATTACGATTCAACCAGAAATTATAAATATATGAACCGACATTTTATGAGTGGTAATGATATTGATTTTAGAACTACTATCCGTGCTAATAATTATCAAAATGTCCCAAATATACATTGTTTTACATTTGATGCGACTTTATATGAATTAGTAGAACCAGACTTATCATGGTTATTATCAATGTTCCCTGTATTCACGATAAATCAATAAATATGTTATGGCAAAACTAAAGATTTTTCACCTAAATAGAATAAAATATGATGAGTTATGGAATGATGCTTTAACCTATATTAAGTAGACGTATTCAGCCGTTAATGAGTAGTTTACTTCTGCGTCTCCATTTGCATAGTTATTATCTGTTATATTACATTTAGGTAGAATGATTTTCTATTATATAGAAGATTCTATTACAGGTTTAAATATTCGCACTGCATATAGGCCAGATTAGATAAAGGGACTTGCAACACTTGCAGGTCATGATGCTGGTAGACCTATTTCAGCAAGAGGTGCAATCCGTATAAAATACACAGGGGATGGTAACAATAGTAATGATATTAATGGTGTATGTTATATACCTAATAAAGCACAAATAAAATCTAAATTAAATGGATTATCATATATTATATTATTAGGTGCAGATACTGGTAAAGTAACTATGCAAACTGGTAATTATTTAGATGCTACTATTATACAAGGTGAGTTAAAATTGCAAGCTGCTACAGGTACAGGCGAAAAATTACAATCATATAATTTTGCAGAAAGAAATTATCAGGAAGTAGATCAATATTATATTAATGTATATGTAAATGATGAACCATGGGATATAGTTTCAAGTTTATTAGATTTAGGTTATAATTAGAAAGGTTGTATAGTTAAAACTGGATTTAATGGTGGTATAGATATATTCTTCGGTAATGAAGATATGGGGATGTGCCCTCCAGAAGGTTCACATATTATTGTAGAATATATTAAAACTGATGGTAATACTGCAAACCTTGATAGAACTTATGTGAATTCTGATAATTACTGGGAAATTGTTACTCATGGATACACATCAGATGGTAGTACTATTAATTTAGATGAATATTTTAGTATTGAATGTTTAACTGATATTATATTTGGTTCAGCATCAGAAGATACTGCATTAACACAAACTATTGCACCACATGTTAGTCGTTCTATGGTATTAGCTAATGAAAGTAATTATCAATATTTCTTTAAGAAAATGAATATGTTCTCTGATGTTGAAATTATACAAGGTACTACATCATAGAATAATAATTCTGTGTTATAGTTAGCATATGATTAGGCAAATAATAATTATAATTTATTCACTAATACATATAAAGACATGATTAATAAGTATGGTGAACATTCAACTGAAGCCAATGATGCTTATAATGCTTTATAGAGTGCAATAAAAACAAAATTATATACAGAATAGAGATTAAAAGATTAGTCATATAAAGATAATACAGTATTCATTTATCTTGTACCAGATATTAAAAAGAGAATTTCAGGTTCATAGAATTATTTTAGTTGTGATGAAAACTTATTTAAACTAACTGATGATGAATAGAATAATATTATAAACATGATAGAGGAATCAGGTTAGAAAATAATTACAGTAGAAAATAGAATAGTTCAACCTAAAATTGCAAGATTTGCTGTTAATGTATATGCTAAGATATGGAATGGATATAATGAACAAGATGTATATGCAAGTGGAATGCAAGTGTTATCAGATTACTTATTATCTATGAAGAGAAAAGATATTATCCCCGTATCAGATATAGTATCTTTATTTGAAAATAAAGTAGATGGAATAGATTCTGTAAAAGTTAGTTTTGATGCAGATACATAGAATGAAAGTATATATGGTAAAGAAAACTTTTATGGTATAGATGAATATGGTGATATTATATTAAGTAGAGAAATCATGGATAATTATGGTAATATTAAAAAGGTTAAAGATATTTTACCATTAATTAGAGGAGGATTTACATCTGCAGACGGTATCGAATATTCAAGGGAACAATCATATTCACATAAATCTGCATATAATCTTATAATAACAGATGTTACAAATAAGAGGAATTCATTATTGACAAATTACTCAGCATTAACTTAAAATTATGTTACATGAAATTTACAGTATATTATCATCTGATTAGCGATATAAGCCATAGCTTGAAACAACAGATGAAATAACATAGATATTACAATAGATTAGAATGATACTCGGCACTAAACCAGGTGATGTTCTTGGTGATATATCATTTGGTATAGATATAAGTCAATATCTATTTAGTATGAGTTATGATAAAGAATAGATGAGGGAATTAATTACATAGGCTATAATTAGTAGACTATATTATGACCCTACAAAATATAATGTAGTTATTGATATAAAATTTGGTAAAGATCATGTTAGTCATTCTGATTATGCAATATTAGATATATCAATAAATCAGTAGAAAGTATTAGGAATCATGATAAATTAGTAAATTAAATTTATCATGATTCCTTTTTTATATAATTATAATTTAAACAACAAAAATTAAACTGCCAATTCCATGCATGGTTTCATATCGAAACTGCTTGGTGTTAATATGATTTTATGCTCATTTTTTAGGATCATATTTTTAGATAATGATTCAGGAGGATAGTTATAAGTCTTAATAGAAGAATCATTTAAGTATGGACTAAAATTAGCGCCAAATGCAACATTCTTAATATCATACTTATTAATAGTTTCTTCCAAATACTTAAATGTTTCTGGTTTCATTTCTTCCTTAGAACGACCACTTTTCATAAGTGGAAGTAATACATGATATTGAATATTATCACCATACTTATTAATAACATTCAATAACTCATCTACTGAATTATTATCACTAATAATATGGTGCATATTAATATTAGTATTTCCATACTTAATTAAAGCATTAATCGCTCTTTCTGCATATGGTTTCAAGTCAGGATTTGAATATGAAACTGCAACTCCACCTACATACTTACTGGTATATTCAAGTAATTCATATGCATAATGTAGCATATTATGTAGTTCAAGCTCTGAATAATCATAATGCAAATCTGATATACTTTCACCTTTAGATGTATCTGCACCTGCCAGTGAAAGAATAACACCATTTGTAGTATAATTAGGAATTACACCTGTATTATATACAGTTTCAAGAAATTTACAAAATTCAGGATGTTCAGTAGGTTCACCTTCAGAACCAATTGCAATTTGAAATGGTTTTTCTGTATAAGTAACAGGGATTTTACCACTTTCTAAGATATGCTTTGCATTCATTACCATAAACTCATCAGGCTCAAGAGTTTTAAATAATGAACCGGCTAAAAGAATAGCAAGGCTTTCATCACTTTGATCATAACCATGCTTATCTGTAAATCTTTCCATATAATTTTTCCACGCATCTGATGGATTCTTATAAGAGATACCATTTACTTTAGCAGATGTATAGCAGAATTTGCATTTACCATTACACTTTGTTCCTAATGATACATCATAAAACTCTGATTTATCAGCTGGTAATTCATCTGCTACACCTGTGCCTAAACGTGCAGTTTTCAAATCATACCAAACTGCATTATAATTACGGTTCTTATCAATCCTAACTTTATACCCTAATTTTGTAAATGACTTCATTATTTCTTATATTTAAAATTAATTAATGTTGAGATTCCCACCAAATTGAATTACACCTGGCATAATCATATACTTCTTCCGTATCTTCAAAATGATCCTCTATATCAACATATACTTTACCAATAAACTTATCTTCTATAAGTTTCTTATTATCCTGACAAAAATCATAATACTTTTTAACGTCTTGCGTATCTAAACCATAAGTATTAGTACTATCAAACCAATCTTGGTCTTTAATCACTAATTCTTCTGTATTATTTGATAAACATTCCAAGAGCATATCTACATTATTTGAAACATTGTATAAAGTACTATTAATTTCTGATAATTGATTTGTGGTTAATGTAGACATATCTACAATATTAAAATCCTCTGGGCATAACTCATCCCATGTTAATTCATAACTATATAAGCAGTCTCCTGGAACCATTTTAGTTAGCTCTTCTGCTGTATTCCTATCTACAAGAAACACTGTAGAAGAACTATTAGTTATTACATCAGAGAAACTCTGAAATTCAACATGGAAGGTGCCAAGGCTTGGGGATTC
>ENA-OWLC01000192-OWLC01000192.1-metagenome-genome-assembly--contig:-NODE-192-length-15796-cov-2.754653_pt1 | contig 15796 bp, 10 predicted proteins | sample MGYA00245344_ERZ651092 | MGnify/ENA primary metagenome ERZ651092 (study PRJEB26857, sample SAMEA4031755) | metagenome | biome: human; feature: oral; material: saliva | place: Philippines | collected 2014... | reverse complement strand
TTTAACAGTCGATGGCCAGCAACCAGTAAATGCAACTAATACATTGACACATAAATTAGAAAATAGCGACATTGTGTTTCCCTATACTGTACCACAAGGCGAGATATTCCTTTTGAATGATTATCGAGAAAACACGTCAGATAGTAGAGAGTTCAAGTCAGTAAAAGAAAAAGATATTACAGGCACTCTATTCTTTATATTTAGGCGCAGAGGTTTCTAATGCGTTTTAGAGCAATACTAATTTGTTTATTGTTTTTAACACTAACTACTAAAACTAAAGCAACCAATGCTTATGAGCCTATTCATGGGGATAAAATCGAAATCACATTAAATCTAGTAGACAGAGATAAGCATGAGGTCGCCATCTTTCAACAATCACATTTTGTCTTAGAAATTACAGAAGAAGAGAGCAGTATAGGTTGTGGTGAATTAGTGTTCTCTACACCAGTATCAAAAGAGTTAGTAGAAACAGGTAAAACAAAGGTTGTAGCAGATTTAAGTAAATTAACTTTTAAAGAGCCAGGTGTCTATCGGTTCTCGATACATGGATTTTTCACAACAAGCAAAGATTTAGAACGAGATACAGTATATTATTTGACAGATAACGAGTATGACTATTTAACCGTCTATGTGTCAGATAATAACAGTAAGTTAGAAATCTCATCTTATATTCTAGGTGATAACGTAAAGTCTTTTGAGTACTATGGAAAACTCGCAACAAACAAATTAACGATTCAGAAAATAGTAAAAGGTAATCAAGGCAGTGTTTTCCAGAAATTTAATGTAACAGTTAAGGTGAAAAATGCAATCCCTAATTTCACCTATAACCTAAGAGACAGATACACACTCACAACAGACGCCAAAGGCTATGGAGAGGCTACTGTACCTCTAAGTCATAGAGATACTATTACCTTTACGGACTTGCCTGTAGGCTCATCGTATGAGGTGTCAGAGGACTACCAAGACTATCAGCAGAGTGTAAGTGGGAAACAATCATGGTTGTTCAGATACCCTTATCAAGATGTACATGTTGTATACACGAACAGGAAAGATGGTTTAATTCCAACAGGTATTATCATAAATAATAGTCATATTCTGCTATTCATCGGTATTGGTCTTGTAATATTAATTAGTGCTAATAAGCACATAGGAGAAAATTTTAAAAAATGAAAATTAGAAATTTAATTGGCAGTTTGTCAGCCACAGCACTTGTGGCAGCCGGCGCAGTAGTTCCAGCATTTGCAGCCGACAGTTATGACCCAGTTGCAGGTACAACAGCAACATTTGAAAAGTACTTTGTAATGGACAAAGACATTCAGGTACCTAATGCTACATTCCATTTCACAGTAACAGCAGGTACAGCAGTAGCAGGAGACGCTACACATTCAAAAATCTTAGCAGGCGTAGGTACACCAACTATCGCAGATGTGACATTCTCTGCAACAGACACAGCCTCAGTCGTTAAGACAGGTAAGATTGGTGAACACGGAGACAACTTGCCAGCAAATAAGCAGTATGCTAAGAAAACAGCAACGATTGACTTTAGTTCATGCCACTTTACAGAACCAGGCGTGTACCGTTATGTAGTTACAGAAACAGGTACAAACACAGGGGTAACAAACGATAGTACAACAACACGTGTTATGGACGTATTTGTAATTGATAACAACGGTTCACTAGAAGTATCAAGTTATGTAATGCACAAGACAGCAGATGGTATTGAATTAAAAGATACTGACGCCGCTTATGAGTTAGCAGATAAGTCAGACGGTTTCGTAAATACTTATACATCAGCAGACTTAATCTTTGGTAAGGAAGTAACAGGAAACCAAGGTAATAAGAATAAAGACTTTACATTTACATTAAAACTTACAGGTGCGGCCCCTAACACAAAGTATTCTGTAGATTATAGTAAGGCTAGAGAAGATGCACAAGACACTCCAGCAACAGGTACTAAGACAGTTATTGAAACAGACGAACACGGTGCAGCCACTCGTACATTCAAGTTAAAAGATGGTGAGTACATTTCAGTTAAGGGTATTGCAGAAGGTGTCAAGTATGAATTAACTGAGGATGCACAGGATTACACATCAACAGCAGGTATTACAGCAGAAGTCAATGGTACAGAGGCTTATGACGGTGGAACAACAGGAACATTTGGTACAACAGCCATTAAGACAGGTTTCACTAACAGTAAGAACGGTTTGATTCCTACAGGTATCTTACTTGAAACAGCACCATACGTAGCAGTTATGTTAGCAGGTGGTGGAACAGCATTCTTAGTTTCACGTAAGCGTAAGGAAGAGAACTAATATGGGTATCACCAAGAGGCTAAAGGATATAGATAAAAAGCATCCTTTAAAGCATGTAAATAACTTTATAGACAATTTAATTACAATAGTAGGTATTACATGTATGCTTCTTGGTGTATACTGTTTACTTGATAACTATAATGTCTATAATCAAGCCACAGCAACTCAAAAACTAGGATTTAAGCCAGAGGTGTCAGAGGATAGTATCACATTTTCCGATGTACCTTTGGCGAAAGCCTGGTTAACTATTCCAGATACGCAGGTTAACTACCCAATTATGCAAGGTAAAGACAATTTAGAATACATTAACAAGGACTGTTTCGGAAAGTATTCATTATCAGGAAGTATCTTTGCAGATTTTCAAAATAAACCAGACTTCACAGATAAATACAATTTACTGTACGGTCATCACATGGATAAAGGTCTAATGTTTGGTTCACTTGATAATTGGAACGATGAAAACTTTTTCAAAGAACATATAAATGGTTTCCTATTAACGAAAGATAAGATTTACAAGATTCATTTTATTAAAATTTATGAAACAGAGGCAACAGACCCTAAGATATTCTCACTAGACTTAACAAACACAGACAGAGGTCTTAACGAGAATAAACGTTATATAGCATTAACGACATGTAAAGTAACGACAGACACAAAAAGAACTGTTTTACTAGGGGAACTAACAGAAACAAGTATTAAAGAATATAGAGAGTCTGTGGAAAAGGAGTAAAACATGCAAAAATTTATAAGAGTATTATTTGCAATAATTTTATCTATGTTAATTGTGTCACCTGTTCATGCAGAAGAATCAGGTACAGTAGAGTTTACGATTAGTGGTGAGAATATAGACCATGAAGGTATTGGCTTTGAAATGCTTAACGAGGCAAAAATTACATTTTCCGGACTAGAACCAAATAAACAATATACTATCATCAGTAACGATGGTATAGGGACAACTGTAAGTAAACTTAATACAGATAGTGATGGTGGTGGTATTTATCGCATGTCAGATGTCCAAACAGGTGATATAACCTTGACCATTAAAGGTGTAAGTCAGTTAAGTTATTCTATTGATTACCAACAGTTAAAGAGTGCTTATTCTCGACATCAGTTCAATATGGAAGTGTATCATAATGACGTACTAACAGAGACAGTGGTTGGAGAACGCAATAAAGGTATACAATCAAAAACTTATACAGTAAACGCTGGTTCGAAAGAGAAAATATTGTTAAAAACAACTTCTATAAAGCATTTTCATCAACAATAGTTGGTGGCATTTCTAATAGAAAAGTCAAATATACAGCACATATCACTGGCTTAGAACCAGAAGATTTAGTATTTTTTATGCCTCGAATCAAAACAATGACATTAGTTGGCGTAAGCGTTAAAGATGGGACTATTGCAGAAACTCGCCCTACAAATGGTGAGGTTGTATATGATTTTGAAATTGGCAGTAATATAGGTGATATAAATACCATGGATATTTACTCAATACCTGCTTATGCAAAATTAACTGTCACTCAACACGAAGTTGGTTTTGACTATACACCAAACTACCAAACAGTGGCAAATGGAGCAAGTGATAATACAGTGCCTGGAATTGAATTATCAACTCCAGAATTAGGTTACATTGATAATAATACCTACCAAACAGTTGTGTTTACAAACACACAAACTCAAACAGTTGTGGTAAATAAGACAGTTGAAGGAAATCAAGGTAACAGACACGAGCAGTTCAACTTTATAGCAAAATTCACGACAGATGGCGGCACAGACTATACAGGGGCAGTAACAATTTCTAAGAATAACAGTGCAGTAGAACAGATAACACCAGACAGCAATAACGTCTATACATTTAAACTTCAACACGGTGATACAGTTAAATTATTTGGTTTTGAAGATTTTATTCAAACTGCCACCATTACAGAAGCGGACAATGACTATCAAACAAAAGTGGCAGTAAATAGTGGGCAACCAACAGATGGTAGAGAAGCAACAGTCACTATTGATGGTAACGGTTCTGATATATATAGTGGGTATATTCAATATATAAACAGTAAATCATTAATTGTCCCAACAGGAATTAGTTTACCAGTTGGTGGAGCATTATTTATTATTGTCGGAATTGGAATTATTTTCATATCTAAGAAACATAAGCAAGTGAAAGTGATATAATAATAGAGAGGGAATATACGCATGAAGAAATTTTATAAATTATTTATCGCAATGTTTTGTATGGCAATTGGATTATCACCAGTTATTGCTTATGCAGAAGAGACAACCACGGTAGAAGTTACTATTGATTCAGATTATGAGAATGTAGTTGTCGAGTCAGAAAGTGGTAAAGAAAATGTTAATAATAAAAATCTTATATTAACTTTTTCAGATGTTGGAGAACATGAATACAAGATTTACACAAATGAAGATTTAGAGAATGTTTATACATTAAAAGTATTAGTTGGAAGAAACGATAATAACCAATTATATACAGAAACAGTATTGTATAATAACAGTAACAAAGATGTAAAACTTGATAAGATAGAATTTAAAAAGAAAATTACTCCAGAAGAACCAAAACAAGAAGAGCCTAAGAAGAAAGAATCTGGAGAAGAAATTGCAACAGGTGTATTAGATAACTCATTAATGTGGGGCGCTATTATTACATTATGTGCTATAGCATTATATCTAACTAAGGGAGAGAAAAACCAATGAGGAAGTTCTTACTGATTTTCTCTCTCTTGTTTCTAACTGCATGTAGTACTAGTATAACCTATAAGAGTAATACAGAAACAATTACAATCAATCATGAACAAGATAATATTACAACTGTTTCAATTACTGCCGAATATCTTTTAGGTGAAGTAACAGACGCAGACACAATCAGAAATGATTACATGAAAGTGTTAAATGAAACGTATGGTGAAAGAGCAGTAAAGGATGTAAAAATTACAGTTCATGATAATAAGATAAAATCTGTTACGGTGTTAGATTTCAGAACAATCAAGGATTTAAGCAAGTTTGGTATCACGAGTCCATACCCAAGTTTAAGAGAGTTTGAAAAATTCTTGAAAAACAGCGACTTTAGAAAGGACTAAGTCAATGAAAAATAAGTTTTTAAAAATGATACTTACGATTGCATGCCTTGTTACGTTTATTCCGAACAAGGTTACAGAAGTATCAGGAGAAGAGCCAACGACATCGAATGCAACAACTTCAATTTCAGACTTCTCTATCGCAAATACGGAAACTGAATATTCTCCATCTACAAATGAGAGTGACCATATTGTAAAATATTCACTAACATTAACAACAAGTGGAGATGAAGGTAGTATCAATTCTGTTGTATTTGAAGTGCCGAAGTCGTTATTTAACAATAGAACAGGTAATAGTGGTGATAGTTTCCAAATCTCTATTCCAACAAAGGATGAATATACACATCTTACAGCACAAGGTATTGAAGTAGATAGCCCTTGGATGTATGAAGAAAAAGACGATAAGATACTTATTTCAAGCACAAAGCCAGTTAAGGTTGGTAGTACATACAATATTGAAATTGGTTATCAGTTAGACGGTAACATTACAAATTTCAAAGATGGTGAAGTATCTAAAGAATTAAAAGCAACTGTTACACTTGACACTAAGGGTGGTGTATTAAAATCAGAAGCAACCGCAGAACAAGTTACAATCAATACAAATGCAACCATTCAAGGTTCACGTTCTGATACAGATAATGTAACAGCATTTACAGATGTATGGAACGATAACTGGGGACCAGAACCAGAAGATGCACATAATTATTACTACTCATTAGTAAGAGTTACATCATATATAACAGGTAGTCAGCCTTATAATATTTCCATTAACTCCAAAGCAGTTGATGATGAAACAGGCGAAGAGTTCACACCTTACATGTACAATATAGGACTAAATGGTTGGGGTGATAAGAGTTCAGAAGGAAGTAGTAAAATCTTTGAAGGCGCTAATGGTAGAAAAGATTATATTTTATATAGATTCCCTATTGCTACTTATAAAAACAGAGAAAAATCAAAGTTCACTGTAACAGATGAAGTATCAACAGAAGGTATTGATTTAATTGATGGACCCAATGAAGTAAAGACATCAAGTACAAATATTACTTACGTAAAAGAACCATGGATGCCACCTGAGGGTAAATTTATTACTCTTCAAAACGGTGATAACTATTACAGAGTAAATCATAAAGAGTTAGAAAAGTGGTCTTTGGTAAACACTAAGATTGACAAGTATTCAAGATACGATTTACAGAATTTCCAGAACGGAACTCTAAACAAGTATGACAACTTAGACTTCGGTTATTTTGTGTTCGGTATGCCTATGGGACATAGTGTACCGAAAGGTCAAGATAATACACCAAGTAATTACTTTAAAGAAAGTGTTACATATAACCAATTTATTAATGGTATCAGTTTAGTAAATGATGACGATACAACAATTTCAGATTTAAATTCAGACGATTATCAGATTAAAAATATTTCAATTTACACTCAATATTTAGATGGCAAGTTGAATATTAATAATAAGTATGATGAAACAACTAGAAAGCCTGTGGCCAGCGATGTAGTAGGCGTATATGCGAAGTATAACAACAGTAGTAGTGAATATGTACATATCGCAGACTACTCACCTTTAAACAAGACATATTTAAACGTAAAGGATGGTATTGATGTAATAGGTAATAAACTTGTCTTAGATGATAATGTAGTTGCTTATAAATTAATAACATCAAATCCTTACTATTACACAAAAATTCTATCTGGTGCTGAATATATGTTAAAGCATTCAGATAAGGTAGATAACTACATAAAGAATAAAGAAGAGATTAGAATAGCCTCTAGCGTAAATGCTGAAATGTTAGACAGTACAGGTAAGCAGATTTATGAATACACAGCACCTACAGAATATGACTATGCACGTAAGACAGAGACAGTCAGTGAAATTACAAAAGACGTTGTAAATGTACGTAATAATAGAACAAGTAAACGCTATGAATTGATATGGGAAATTAAAGTAAATGAGGTTGCAAAACTTTCTAACACAGAAGAGTCTCCTATTGAACAGTCAGGCGGTACTTGGTATGATTTAATGCCTGCTGGTTTAGTTGTAAATGAAGATACTGTAACACTTTATGACAGACTGACAGGACAAGAGCATAGCGTATCTGTTACAAGTACTCCTAACTACAGAAATACAGGTAGAACTCTTTATAAGTTTACAAGTACAGATACATTAAGTAATCCTCAGTTATTCTTTACAACTTATTTATCATATAACAGTGTACGAGACTATGGTGATGTGATTTATAACCCAGTTGCTTATGAAACAGGTAATAAAGAAATCTCTAATGGTACAGCAGACAAAGCAAGAGTAACGAGATATAGTAAAGAAATGAGCAACTTAACAAATGATGAAGGTAAACGTTTTATTTACGCTGAAAAAGTATATAATCTAACAACATTAGTTTACTTCTCATCAGGACTATCAAAGTCAATTAAGAATAGTACAGACTCTGAATATCAAAGAGCAACACAAGTATCACAGAATGAAGAATACTCATATAAATTGACTATGGCAAACTCTGCTATTTCAGTTTCAAAGGATATTGTGTTATTTGACTCATTAGAAAACTACACAACACCATCTGGTGAAACATCTAACTGGAAAGGTATCTTACAATCAATCGACACAACACAGATTGAAAAAGCAGGTATTAAGCCTGTGGTATATGCTAGTGATGTAGCATTAGATTTATCAACATTTGGTGGTTTAACAACAGATGAAATGTTAAGTAAGTTTAAACCTATTTCAGAATTTACTGACTATTCTATAATTAAGACAATCGCTATCGACTGCCGTAAAATGCAAGATGGTTCTGAGGCTGAATTAGGTAGAGGTAAATCACTCGTATCTATTATTAACATGAAAGCACCAGCAAGTCTTCCAACAGGAGTTGTATATAAGAACTATAACAATGTTTATGCTCATGTAACAGCAACAGACAGTGGTGCTGAAACAACTGCATTTATTAACAATGGTTACACAGTCAATTCATATAAAGTAACAGGTAATATGTTCGTAAATAAATTAAATTCAGACACAAAACAAGGAGCCCAAGGTGTTCAGTTCACATTAAGTGGAACATCCGCTTATGGAGAACAAGTATCTATGGTAAGAACATCTGACTCTAAAGGTCTTGTAGAATTTAAAAAGATTCCTGTTGGTAAGTATTTGCTTGTTGAAACAGATAGTACACCTAACTACTTCTTAGACGATACAAAACATATTGTAGAGGTGACAGAACAAGGTGAAGTATTCATTGATGGACAAGCAAGAAGTGCTATCACACTTGAAAATAAACCAAGAGTAAGTGCAAATATTAAGTTCAATAAGAAGTCATATCCTAATAGTGTTGGTATTAGTGTACCAGTAGCAGATGCAGAGTTTACATTACAGGGCACTTCTGATTATGGTAACGATGTATTAGAAACAGCAAAATCTAAGGATGATGGTACAGTAGAATTTAAGAATATTGAAATGGGTACTTATAAGTTATTTGAAACTAAAGCACCTACTGTATATGCAAAATCTACTGACGAATTTAAGGTAACAATCAGTTCAACTGGTACTGTAACAATTACAAACGTAACAGAGAGTAAGACTACAGATACGGTATATAACTATCGTAGATTAGTACCTGTTTCTTTCAAGAAGATAAATGCTGAAACAAATGAACCTATTCCTGCTGGTAAGATTTCATTCAAACTTTCAGGACAAGATTCAGAAGGTAGAATTATCAACCAAGAACTATCAGTCAATTGGAAAGGTGTTGTAAGTGCAGATATTCCTGTAGGTATTTACACAATTCAAGAAAATCCAAATCCAACAGACAGTAATGGCAAGTCATATCTACGTGATAGCAGAGAGTACATTCTTGAAGTTAAGAAAGACGGTACTTTCACACTAGATATGGAAAAGGTTGGCGACGATTATGTAGTCAAAAACACACAAATCGCAACTGATGTTATTACGATTACAAAACAATGGGTAGGTGGTAATCCAAATGGATATATTCCTAAGATTAGAATTTACACTAACCCTAACGATATTCCACAGAATTAAGGAGAAGAAAACATGAAAAATAAATTAATAAAATTTATACTTATGGTAGTATGTGTTATTGCACTATTACCACATAGTGTACACGCAGAAGGTGGTTCTTCTCCTATTCTGCCTGTTGCTAGTCATGGTAACGTAATTAAGAAAATGAACTTATCAGACTACTCAAATGGCACAAGTACAGATGCTACATTAGAAATCTATGAAGATGGCTACACAGTAGTAAAGTCTAACAGCACAGTAGAGCAATCACAGAAGATAGATAACGTATGGGTAATTAATGCAATTAAAAACTATTGTGATGGCAATCCTACGGTTGATATGACTTCACTTGTATATGATAGTGATACTAGATTATTAGTTTCATCTCTTAACAAGGTTGAAGGAGGATTCTGGTGGCGTTTTAGATACTTTTGGGCTAATGAAACTTATGGGCCAAATGGGAAGGTTGTTTCGTTAAGTAAATTAAAGGAAATTGACTTATCTAAGACTACTCCTATTACAGATGCAGGGCAAACAGAAAATACAGATTCAACACGAATGAATCTAACAAATACGTTTTCACAGATTGGTATTGAAAAACTTATTTTCGGTCAGAACTGGTCTAAAATAAAGATAGGCAATATTGATAATTTATTTTATCATAGTGTAATTAATGAGGTTATTGGACTTGAATACATGGATATTAAGCCAACAAGTACAGAGAGTGCATTTAGCAACGCAACAATTAAAAAGATTGACTTATCAAAACTAGACTTAACAAACCTACGTTATGGAAGTCGTATGTTTGATACAGCAAGAGTAGATTTCAAAGATTTGTTCTCACGCCAACATATCAACAATCTAAAGTCAGGTAGATATATGTTTAGTTTATACGTAACAGATGAACCACTTGATGTAACGGGTATTGATTTGGCTAATGGTGGTGGTTCAGGAAGTGATTATCAAGGTATGTTTAGTGCTTTACAGGCACCATCATTTAAGTTTGACTTTAGAAATGCTTGTAGTAATACTGGAGAAGGTGCTGACTTTAGTTATGCTTTCTCTCGATTAAGTATGCAGATTGATACAAGTAAGTTGCCAAAACTAATTTATAAGCCAGTTGATTATGACCCAAATGGTAGTGGAAGTAACATATTCTATATGGATATGCTCTCTTATAATAGTAGTTGGTGGGAAGTTTACCAGAAGTCATTAGACCTATCTGATTATAGTACAGATTACATAGGAAGTACTAATGTGCTAGATAATCAATCAGGTGTACAAGTAATTAAGACATCTATGAGAACTAAACTTCATCCTCAATATGGTAATGGTCTTGGTATTGGTAGTTATTCCATCTTTGATAAATTTATAGGTTTTAAGCAAGTCTATACAGGTAGATGGTTATTAAAGTATTATTCAGATGGTTCTGTAGTTCCAGAGGCTGATAGAAAGTATGCTTCTACTTATGCAGATTTTAATGGTATTGATGGTTATTGGGTAAGAGAACCAGTAGCAGGAGATAACAGTCCTACATTATCCGGTGGTAGAATTTATGAAACAGAAGATGATAAGTGGGTGACAAATGCTGATGGTTCTATGACTTATAATATGAAAGTTTTTGATAGAAAAGACACACACTACATCATAGAAGATGAAAACCCTAACTACATTAGAACTGACAAGACAACAACAGTGAATGGTAAACAAGCATCTACAGCAGTTGTTGGTAAAGATGAAACGACTGCAACAGTTGTTAATAAGTACATAAACAGTACTAATACAGAAGTTAGAAACCTTACAATCAGAAAGAACGTTGATGTCGAAGATTCTACACAATTTATCTTTGATGTTACATTAAAACATTCAACTCTTTCTGGTATTAAGAAAATCAATGATATTCTGTTTAAAGACGGTGTAGGTACTATCACTCTAATGGGCAATAAATCTATTACATTAGAACTGCCTAAGGGAACAGAATACACTATTACAGAACGAGCAGTTAAGAACTGGACACTAACAAGTCAAGAAAACAATTCAGGAACATTAGACCTAAACACAGAGGCAGTATTCACTAATACACGTGATACGTTCCCAAATACATCTGATAGTGTAACGGAATTAAATATTGAAAAGAATGTTCCAGAGAGTTATAAAGGATTTAACGGAAATAATGGTTTCCAGTTTGAAATAACATTATCTAACTTATCTCCTAACTCTACATACCAGTATGAACAATATGGTCAAACAAGAGATTTTCAGTCTGATGAAAATGGTCTTGCTACATTAAAATTATCTGTATCAAAGACATCACCAGTTAAGATTATTGGTAATGGTTTAAGTAGTTTTAAGTACTCTATTAAAGAGAACGCACCGTTAACAGGTGACACTTATACTTTTATTCCATCTATGCAGGTCTATGAAGATAGTGCTTTACTAGATAACGTAGGTGGTAAAAAAGGAATAGATTTTGTATCTAAGACTTACACAGCCAAGACAGGTAAGATTAATCGTGCGGTTGTAACGAATGATATTTATGACCTTTATCAGTTTAATCTATCTAAGGTTGTAGAAAATAGTGAAACAGAAGAGCCATTCGACTTTACTGTTTCTATTAAAGGATTAAAAGAAGGCGATTTCGTTTACTATCAAATATATGGTGAATCAGAAGAAAGAAAAGTTAAATACCAAGGAGAGTACAGTGAGTTTGATGTAAAAATCTCTAATGGTGGTGGTTTAGATATGTTTAATATTCCTATGTATGCACAGGTATCTGTAATAGAACATGCGAACACAAAAGGTTTCGTGTCTAACTACCAAGATATGAATGGTGTTATGACCGAAAATACCACAGTTGGTAAAGAAATGGCTACACCATATATTTCTGGTACAGTAAACAATAGTTATGTATCGTATACGTTCTATAACAAAAAAGAACAGACTATTGTAACAAGTAAAACTGTAACAGGTAATCAAGGTGACAAATATAAGAACTTTGATTTTAATGCTAAGTTCTTTAAAGAAGATGGTAGTGCCTATACAGGTAAAGTAGTAATTGCTAGAAAGAACGGTACTAAGGAAGAATTGGCACCAAATTCTGAAAATATCTACACTTATCAGATGAAACATGGCGATGTAATGCAGTTGTCTAATTTTGAAGAAAAGATTAAGAGTGCTGAAATCACAGAGGCTGATAATGAGTACGATACAACTGTTCAGGTCGTAGGTGAACAACCAACCAAGAGCAAGACAGTAACGTTAGATGTTGAAAATAGCGACAAGCAAGTCAATTTCACAAATAACTTAGGTATCGACATTCCTACAGGTATTGCATTACCATTAGGTGGTATTGCTCTACTTGCAGTAGGCGTAGTAATAATTATCATGAATAAAAAGAAGAGAGAAGATTAGGGTCTTCTCTTTTTGTTTTATAACACAACAACAGATAGGTGCATTTCTAGAGCGGTTTGTTTTTTCTTAATATTGCACTCATTAAATTAAATGAAGTATCAAGAATCACCTATTACCATTGTCCTAGAGTGTTTTAACACCACATACAACAAATTGATATATATATAAAGTTTAAAAGAGAAACAATGAGAAAAATAAGTAAACCAATTTTATTAAGTGCATTAGCACTAACACAAAGCGTAGGAACAGTAATGCTAGTTCAAAATAGTATCATACAGACCTATGCAGAACAAAAGAACAAAGACGTAACAAGTCAAGAGTTTTTAGATTACATTAATCAATTAAAGGAACAGAATCCCGATTTTAAGTTTAGTCAAGGTGAGACAAAGGTATTTGAATCCGAGCAACAAGCACTAGCAAATCTTACAGAACAAAAACAAGCAATTAACACAGCGATTGCTAATTATAAACAAGCAGTGGCAGACAGAGAGCATGCGTATGAACAGGCAAAAGCAAATGTTAAGGCTCAAAATGAGCAGATTAAACAAGATAACGCACAAGCAGAACAGGACTATCAAAATAAAATATCTGCCTATAATACTAAGATGGCAGAAATAGAGCAGTGGAAACAAAACAACCCTATTATTGCGGAATTAGATAATGGTATTAAATTACGTGGCAACTATGACGAATCAAAGAAAAATTCCATTCATTATTTTGATAATATTGCAATAGATGCAAGCAGAGAAATATTAGATGCGGGTGGATATGAAACCACAAGTAAACCAATCAAGATGTCAGCCAATTCTACAGTAGAAGTTATTAATGCTTCAAGTGCTTTAATCGACAATACAAATGGATATATTGGTGGAATGACATTAGACAACTATCCGATTAAGACTATTAAATCTTGGAGAATTAAGGCAGGTACTCCAGCAGGCGAATTGTTAAACATGAACCTAAGAAATATTGGAGAAACAGATAGTGGAAAGACTATCTCTGCACATGTTAAGTTTGTTCTTGACTATGCTACAAGTGATACACCACAAGTATCCAATGCAGAGGGAAGTATCAATGTAGTAAAAGATGGTCTATTACACATGTATTGGTTACCTAAGTCTGACAATAGTGCGGATAAGCAAGGTGGACATTATGAAATTCAATTCTACGATGATGATACAGGTAGACCAATTAAGTTAGCAAATATGCTTCTTTCTATCGACTTAGATGGTGAAACAGAAAAATCTACAGTATCATCAGAAAATGCTAAAGGTGTAATTCCTACATTACCATCTGACGTTGGTACAGCAAATGAAACAGGAACAAAATATCCAACAATCGAAAGCAACACAGGTTCAAGTGTTACATATAAAGGTAAGACAGACTTTGGCATTGATGATACAAAGACAACTCCTTATGGAGAAGGACTAACACTATTTGCAGGAAACACTTTAAATGTATCTTTTGAAACAAATGATAGTCGTTGGGGTGGATATTCAGTTATCAATATTCCAAAGTTAGGTAGGGCTGATTTAACTCTACCAGAAGAACCTACACATCCTATACCTACACCATTAGTTGATGAACCAAAACTACCACCTGCTGTTACACCACCACAAGTTGGTGATATTGCAAACACGATTACATACAATAGAGTTGCGATTAAACAAGTTAATACAAGATGGATTGATATTAACGGGAAAGAATTAAAAGACTCTGTAACTGATACAACTACAAAACCTGCAGGAGACATTGATAAATATTCATTTGTAGAGAGCAGAACAGATGATGATGGAAACGTTACTCATGTATTTAGACAATATACTACAAAATGGGTGGATGAGTCAGGAAAAGAATTAAAGGACATGGTAACTGATAAAGACACTAAAGAACATGGAGATATTCCTAATTACTCTTATGTAACTACAAATACTGATGAGAGAGGTAATGTTACTCATGTATTTAAACAGTACACAACTGAATGGATTGATGAGGATGGTAATTCATTAAAGGACATCGTAAAAGGTGCTTCTACAATGCCTAGAGGTGACGAGATTAAGGATTATAAGTTCGTTGAGTCCAAGACAGATGAAAAAGGTAATGTTAAGCACATCTTTAAGCAGTTTATCACTAAATGGGTAAATACAGAATTAGAAGATTTAGACAGTCCTATTAAGACAAGTGAATTTAAAGATGCTAAGACTTTTGAGAACTACCAATTTGTTGAAACTAGAGAAGTTGGTAATACAAGAACACATATCTACCGTAAGTATAATACATATTGGGTAGAAGAAAACACTAATAAAGAACTCAAGAGAGCAGATAAGTTAGTCAAAGAGCCTGGAGATATTAACTCTTATGTCTATGTTAGAACCGAAACTAAAGAGAATGGTGACTTGGTTCATATTTATAAGAAAGTAGAACAGAAGAAGAATGATGTTCCTACAGGAGTTAAGAGTAACATCATATTAACAGGAATCACATTGATTTTGAGTGTATTTGGAATTACAATTTTAAATAAGAAAAAGAGAGAAGCGTAAAAACTTCTCTTTTTCTATTTACATCTACCATAAACTGTGATAAGATATTTAAGTAAAAACATTGAGGTATGAATATGGATAGAAAAACAAGTGAAAACATTAAGAAGCATGTTGAGTTAATACATAGTATTATTGGCAAAGATTTCGAGGCACCTAATGGTGGAATTGCAGATGTAGTAGATATGTATGAAGAGCATATCGATTGGCTTAATTGTGATTTCGTTGTTGTTAAATACAAGAAGTTTAATGACTCACATATAACAGATGAGGTCTCCATTCTTAAATCTATATTTGATTTAACAGATCCTAATATCCAAGTTAAGAAAGAAAAGATTTATACTGGTACATGTAATAATAATGATATAACAGATGAATATTATTATTACTTATCCTATGATA
>ENA-OWLC01000187-OWLC01000187.1-metagenome-genome-assembly--contig:-NODE-187-length-16050-cov-5.867709_pt1 | contig 16050 bp, 15 predicted proteins | sample MGYA00245344_ERZ651092 | MGnify/ENA primary metagenome ERZ651092 (study PRJEB26857, sample SAMEA4031755) | metagenome | biome: human; feature: oral; material: saliva | place: Philippines | collected 2014... | reverse complement strand
TCTATGTATTATATGAATCTGGTTTCATTAGCACGTCTGGAGCGTAATCCAACTGTCAAGACAGAAATTGCTCAGAAAGGATTTGGAGAAAGTATTCCGACAGGATTCTTGGTCTATCCAATCGCTCAAGCAGCTGACATCACTGCTTTTAAGGCTAATTATGTTCCTGTTGGGACAGATCAGAAACCAATGATTGAGCAAACTCGTGAAATTGTTCGTTCTTTTAACAATGCATATAACTGTGATGTCTTGGTAGAGCCGGAAGGTATTTATCCAGAAAATGAGAGAGCAGGGCGTTTACCTGGTTTAGATGGAAATGCTAAAATGTCTAAATCACTCAATAATGGTATTTATTTAGCTGATGATGCGGATACTTTGCGTAAAAAAGTAATGAGTATGTATACAGATCCAGATCATATCCGAGTGGAAGATCCAGGTAAAATTGAAGGAAATATGGTTTTCCATTATCTAGATGTTTTTGGTCGCCCAGAAGATGCTCAAGAAATTGCTGAAATGAAAGAACATTATCAACGAGGTGGTCTTGGTGATGTGAAGACCAAGCGTTATCTACTTGAAATATTAGAACGTGAACTTGGTCCTATTCGTGAGCGCCGTATTGAATTTGCTAAGGATATGGGAGAAGTTTATAATATGCTTCAAAAAGGTAGTGAAAGAGCACGTGAAGTTGCGGGTCAAACCCTATCTGATGTTAAAGGGGCCATGGGACTCCATTACTTTAACTAAGTTTATTTTACAAGAAACTATCATTTCTATCTCAAAGAAAAGATAGTTTTTTATTTACCCCTGTAACATTTGACAAATTTTTATAGAATGGTATGATAGATACAATATAAAAAGAGTCAAGCTCAAAAAGAAAGAAAAGAGGAAACTTCGAATGTCTAATTGGGACACTAAATTTTTGAAAAAAGGTTTTACCTTTGATGATGTATTGCTTATTCCAGCTGAAAGTCATGTGTTGCCTAACGATGCAGATTTAACAACTAAATTGGCAGATAATTTGACTTTAAATATCCCAATTATTACCGCTGCCATGGACACAGTTACAGAGAGTCAAATGGCCATTGCTATTGCTCGTGCAGGCGGTCTCGGAGTTATCCATAAAAACATGTCAATTGCTCAACAAGCAGAAGAGGTTCGTAAGGTAAAACGTTCTGAAAATGGAGTTATTATTGATCCGTTCTTCTTGACGCCTGAACATACAATTGCTGAAGCAGATGAGCTTATGGGTCGTTACCGCATCAGTGGTGTTCCAGTTGTTGAAACACTTGAAAATCGTAAATTAGTTGGTATTTTGACAAACCGAGATCTTCGTTTTATTTCAGATTATAACCAACCAATCTCAAACCATATGACTAGTGAAAATCTTGTGACTGCTCCTGTGGGTACAGATCTTGCAATAGCTGAGAGCATTCTTCAAGAACACCGTATTGAAAAACTTCCGTTGGTAGATGAAGAAGGTCGTCTTTCTGGTTTGATTACTATTAAAGATATTGAAAAAGTTATTGAGTTTCCAAATGCGGCGAAAGATGAATTTGGTCGTCTTCTAGTTGCAGGTGCAGTAGGTGTTACTTCAGATACATTTGAACGTGCAGAGGCTCTTTTTGAGGCAGGAGCGGATGCGATTGTTATTGATACTGCACATGGTCATTCTGCAGGTGTCTTGCGTAAAATTGCTGAGATTCGTGCTCATTTCCCAGATCGTACTTTGATTGCTGGAAATATTGCTACTGCTGAAGGTGCACGTGCCCTTTACGAAGCAGGTGTAGACGTTGTCAAGGTTGGTATTGGACCAGGTTCTATCTGTACTACTCGTGTGATTGCTGGTGTTGGTGTTCCGCAAGTAACAGCTATCTACGATGCTGCAGCTGTTGCGCGTGAATATGGTAAAACGATCATTGCTGACGGTGGAATCAAGTATTCTGGAGATATTGTAAAAGCCCTTGCTGCAGGTGGAAATGCTGTTATGCTTGGATCTATGTTTGCTGGAACAGACGAAGCCCCAGGTGAAACTGAAATCTTCCAAGGACGTAAGTTCAAGACTTACCGTGGTATGGGATCAATCGCTGCAATGAAGAAAGGTTCAAGCGATCGTTACTTCCAAGGTTCTGTCAATGAAGCAAACAAACTTGTTCCAGAAGGAATTGAAGGTCGTGTTGCTTATAAAGGTGCGGCAGCTGATATTGTTTTCCAAATGATTGGTGGTATTCGCTCTGGTATGGGTTACTGTGGTGCAGCTAACCTTAAAGAGTTGCATGATAATGCTCAGTTTATTGAAATGTCTGGTGCTGGTTTGAAGGAAAGCCACCCTCACGATGTACAAATTACGAATGAGGCACCAAATTATTCTATGTAAAAAACAATGAAAAGAACTCCCGTGGAAATAGGAGTTCTTTTACAATATTGTCAATTGTAATTTACAGCAACTTTACCATCCTGAATAGTGAAGATACTTAGATTTTCTGGCAGATTTTGAAGATGGTCTAAGCTTGTTGTTGTGATAAAGGTTTGGATTGATTGAGAAATCGTTTCTAATAATTTTAGTTGTCTAGTGTTGTCAAGTTCGCTCATAACATCGTCAAGCAATAATATCGGAGATTCTGTAGTAATGCTTTCCATTAACTCGATTTCTGCTAATTTTATCGATAGGACGAGACTACGATGTTGGCCTTGACTTCCGAAACTAGCATCCATCCCATTTATATAAAAAGAAATGTCATCTCGATGAGGACCAACACCAGTATTCTTTTTAAATAAATCTCTGGACCTACTTTTTTCTAAAGCAATTTTGAAAGATTCTGATAAGTCTTCTTTGTCAGTTATCTTGACAGAAGATTGATAGGATATTGACAACTCTTCAATCTGATTAGAGAGTTCAAAATGTTTCTTACGACCAAATGATTCTAGTTTTTTTATGAAATCTAAGCGGTGATTCATTACACGACATCCATAATCGACTAGCTGATCATCTAGTACTGAAAGGAAGGTTTCATCTATTTTTTGAGCTGATTTTAGATAGGTATTTCTTTGCTTAAGAATATGGTTATAATTGGTTAAATCTGATAAATAGATTGGCTTAATTTGTCCAAGCTCCATATCAATGAATTTTCGTCGAACTGAAGGTGCTCCTTTAATTAGTTGTAAATCTTCAGGAGCAAATAAGACAACATTCATGTGTCCGACATAATCTGAAAGTCGTGCCTGTTTTAAATGATTAACTTTTGTCACACGGCCTTTTTGTGTTAGTTCGATTTCGAGAGGAATGGATCCAGTTTTTTTCTGAACGAGACCTGAAAGATGAAGTTGTTCCTCATCAAAATGAATGAGATTTTTATCTGTTCGAGTTCGATGACTGCGTGTTAAGGCTAAAAAATAGATAGCCTCTAACATATTTGTTTTACCTTGTGCATTGCGTCCTAAAAAGACATTTAATTTAGGATTAAAGTCTATTTTCGTCTCTTTGTAGTTACGAAAAGTTTTGAGAGATAGGTGTTGTAGCCACATGATTATCTACCAGGGAATCGTGGAGCTTGTTTGCTTTTGGGTGATGAAGAAAGTTTCGATTTGTCTTTTTTTACTCCCTTATTCATCTCTTTGACGAGTTTAGCGATTCGTTCTTTTTCAACTTTATCAGCTTGGTATTCATCTTGCTCCTCAGAAGTAGGTTGTGTCAACAAGATGTCAATATTCATGTCAGGGATGTCAACTTTATCACCAATACGAAGTTTTTTACCACGACGACTCTCTAATTCCCCATTAAAGTAAACAGAATGTTCAGAGAGAAATGATTTGATAGCTCCTCCGCTATGTGTAATTCCAAGTTCTTTGAGTAGTGCTTGGAGGGTAATAAATTCTTCAAATAATTTGTATTCCATAATTCACCTCAATCTTTGGTATTATACCATATTTTCCTAAAAATAGTGAGAGAAACAGGGAGAAATGTAAGCGATTTTTATTTCAAAAGTGTTACAGAGAACAAGAAAATTTCAGGTTTTCGTGATATAATAGAAGTCTGTATATAAGGAGGTAAATCATGGAGTTAGTGCATGGAATTTCAACACATTTTATCCAATCAAAAAAGTTTAAAACGAACAAAATCACCGTGCGTTTTACCGCTCCATTATCTCTTGATACGATTGCAGGTCGCATGTTGAGTGCGAGTATGCTAGAGACTGCTAATCAGATGTATCCCACTTCTCAAGATTTGAGAAGACATTTGGCCAGTCTATACGGTACAGATATGTCAACCAATTGTTTCAGAAGAGGGCAAAGTCACATTGTAGAATTGACATTTACCTATGTTCGTGATGAGTTTTTAAGTAGGAAAAATGTGCTAACTTCTCAGGTTTTGGAACTTGTAAAAGAAACTCTTTTTTCACCCGTAGTAGTTGATAATGGGTTTGATTCGGCCTTATTTGAAATTGAGAAAAAACAATTGCTAGCAAGTTTAGCAGCTGATATGGATGATTCTTTTTATTTCGCACATAAAGAATTGGATAAATTATTTTTTCATGATGAACGTCTCAGATTGGAATATAGTGATTTACGAAATCGTATTTTAGCTGAAACTCCACAAAGTTCTTATTCTTGTTTCCAAGAATTTTTGGCCAATGATCGAATAGATTTCTTTTTCTTAGGTGATTTTAATGAGGTCGAAATTCAAAATGTATTAGAATCATTTGGTTTTAAAGGTCGAGAAGGAGATGTGAAGGTTCAGTATTGTCAACCTTATTCCAATATCCTTCAGGAAGGCATGCTCCGGAAAAATGTGGGACAGTCTATTTTAGAGTTGGGCTATCATTGCTCTGCTGAATATGGTGATGAGCAACATTTACCCATGATTGTAATGAATGGTTTACTTGGTGGATTTGCTCACTCTAAACTATTTACAAATGTCCGTGAAAATGCTGGATTGGCTTATACTATTTCAAGTCAGCTCGATTTGTTTAGTGGATTCTTGAGGATGTATGCTGGTATTGATCGAGAAAATCGGAACCAGGCTCGTAAAATGATGAATAATCAACTGCTTGATTTAAAAAAAGGTTATTTTACAGAGCTTGAGTTAGAGCAGACCAAGGAAATGATTCGTCGGTCTTTGTTGCTTTCTCAAGATAATCAAAGTTCATTGATTGAACGTGCTTATCAAAATGCCTTACTTGGAAAATCTTCAGCAGACTTTAAAGGTTGGATTGCAAAACTCGAGCAAGTTGACAAAGATGCTATTTGTAGAGCAGCTAATAATGTGAAACTACAGGCGATTTACTTTATGGAAGGAATAGAATGACAAAGGTTGTTTTTGAAGAAAAATACTATCCAGCTGTAAAAGAAATGGTTTATCGAACTCGTTTGTCAAATGGATTGACAGTTGCTCTTTTGCCTAAAAAGGAATTTAAAGAGGTTTACGGGAGTGTAACTGTACAGTTTGGTTCGGTAGATACGCTTGTCACAGAAGTTGACGGAGATGTAAAAGAATATCCTGGAGGAATTGCTCATTTTCTTGAACATAAATTATTTGAGAGAGAAGATGCTAGCGATTTGATATCAGCTTTTACGAGTCTAGGTGCAGATAGTAATGCCTTTACAAGCTTTACAAAAACAAGCTATCTTTTTTCAGCAACGGATCATCTCTTAGAAAATTTAGATTTACTTGATGAATTGGTAACATCAGCACACTTTACTGAAGATTCCATTTTAAGAGAGCAGGATATTATCCAGCAAGAACGAGAAATGTATCAAGATGATCCAGATTCGTGTTTATTCTTTTCAACTTTAGCGAATTTGTATCCTGGTACACCTTTAGCAACTGATATAGTTGGAAGTGAGGAGTCCATTTCCCAAATCAATCTAACTAATTTGCAAGAAAATTTTACAAGGTTTTACAAACCTGTAAACATGTCTCTGTTTTTAGTTGGTAATTTTGATGTGGAGCGAGTACAGGACTATTTTGAAAGCAAAGAACTGAAAGATTTAGATGTTCAGGATTTAGCAAGAGAAAAGTTTGTTTTACAGGCTGTAAAGCAAACAGACAGTATGAGAATGGAAGTATCTTCTCCCAAACTAGCGATTGGGATTAGAGGTAATCGAGAAGTTGCTGAGGCGGATTGCTATCGACATCATATTTTATTAAAATTATTGTTTGCAATGATGTTTGGTTGGACTTCGGATCGTTTTCAAAAATTATATGAATCAGGTAAAATTGATGCGTCCTTATCTCTGGAAGTTGAAGTAACAAGTCGCTTTCATTTTGTTATGTTGACAATGGATACAAAAGAGCCAGTTGCTTTATCTCATCAGTTTAGGAAGGCTATTCGTAATTTTACAAAGGATTTAGATATTACAGAGGATCATTTAGATATTATAAAAAGAGAGATGTTTGGAGAATTTTTCAGTAGCATGAACTCTCTTGAATTTATTGCAACGCAATATGATGCTTTTGGACAAGGTGAGACAATCTTTGATTTGCCGAAAATTTTACAGGAAATTACTTTAGAGGATGTCCTTGATGCTGGACACCATTTAATAGATGATGGTGACATAGTTGATTTTACAATATTCCCATCGTAGTAACTAATCATAATAGACACTAGAAAGAAGGAATGACAAGTATGAGGAAAAAAACAATTGGTGAGGTTTTACGTTTAGCTAGAACTAACCAAGGGTTGACTTTAGAAGAATTACATAAAAAAACAGAAATTCAGTTGGAGATGTTGGAGGCAATGGAAGCTGATGATTTTGATCAACTTCCTAGTCCATTTTATACTCGTTCTTTTTTGAGAAAGTATGCGTGGGCAGTTGAACTTGATGAGCGAATTGTCTTGGATGCTTATGATTCTGGGAGCATGATTACTTATGAGGAAGTAGATGTTGATGAAGACGAGTTGACAGGTAGGAGACGTTCAAGTAAGAAAAATAAGACATCATTTTTACCTTTATTTTATTTTGTACTCTTTGCACTATCGATTGTCATTTTTGTGACTTATTATGTTTGGAATTATGTCCAGACTCAACCGGAGCGTTCATCTGTGTCTAGTTATAGTGTAGTCCAAGCAACAAGCTCGACTAGTTCTGTAACTCCGTCTTCAAGCAGTAGCTCATCTAGTAGTTCTTCGAATATGGAACCAGCTATAAGTGTATCAGGTGAAGGAAATAGAGTAGAAGTTGCTTATAAAACGAGCAAGGAAACTGCAAAATTGCAATTATCAGTCTCAGATGCTAGAAGTTGGGTTAGTGTTTCAGAAAGTGAGCTTGAGGGTGGTGTGACCTTATCACCGGATAATAAAAGTGCGGAAACAACAGTTTCAACAAAAAATCCTGTGACCATTACTTTAGGTGTTGTCAAAGGTGTTGCCTTAACAGTAGATAATCAGACTGTTGATTTATCGAAATTAACAGCTCAAACTGGACAAATCACTGTAACCTTTACTAGAAATTAAGGAAAAACGAATGAAAAAAGAACAAATTCCCAATCTCTTAACAATAGGTCGAATTCTCTTTATACCTATTTTTATCTTTATTTTAACGATAGGAAATTCGATAGAGAGTCATATAGTGGCAGCTATTATCTTTGCTATTGCCAGTATCACAGACTACTTAGATGGATATTTAGCTCGTAAATGGAATGTGGTCAGTAATTTTGGTAAATTTGCAGATCCTATGGCGGATAAGCTACTAGTTATGTCGGCTTTTATTATGCTGATTGAGTTAGGTATGGCTCCAGCTTGGATTGTTGCAGTGATCATCTGTCGTGAGTTGGCTGTGACAGGTTTAAGACTTTTATTAGTTGAAACTGGTGGAACAGTTTTAGCAGCAGCCATGCCTGGAAAAATTAAAACTTTCAGTCAGATGTTTGCGATTATTTTCTTGCTATTACATTGGACTTTGCTTGGTCAAGTTCTACTTTATGTAGCCTTGTTTTTCACTATCTACTCTGGCTATGATTATTTCAAGGGTAGTGCCTATGTATTTAAAGGGACATTTGGTTCGAAATGAAATCAATAATTGATGTAAAAAATCTTTCTTTTCGTTATAAGGAAAGTCAAGAATACTATGATGTGAAGGATATTACGTTTCACGTGAAACGTGGAGAATGGCTTTCGATTGTAGGGCATAATGGTAGTGGTAAATCAACGACTGTCCGGTTAATTGATGGCTTACTGGAAGCAGAATCTGGAGAGATTGTAATTGATGGTCAACGTTTGACTGAGGAAAATGTTTGGAATATACGTCGTCAAATCGGTATGGTTTTTCAAAATCCAGATAATCAATTTGTTGGAGCGACTGTTGAAGATGATGTTGCCTTTGGTTTGGAAAATCAGGGACTTTCTCGTCAAGAAATGAAAAAGAGAGTGGAAGAAGCTCTGGATTTGGTTGGCATGTTGGACTTTAAAAAGAGAGAGCCAGCGCGTCTATCAGGTGGCCAAAAGCAACGTGTGGCTATTGCAGGTGTTGTAGCCCTAAGACCAGCTATTTTAATCCTAGATGAGGCAACGAGTATGTTGGATCCTGAGGGGCGTAGAGAACTGATTGAGACAGTAAAAGGAATTCGAAAAGACTATGATATGACGGTCATTTCCATTACACATGATTTGGAAGAAGTCGCCATGAGTGATCGTGTGTTGGTCATGAAAAAAGGGGAAATTGAATCAACCAGTAGCCCAAGAGAACTTTTCTCTCGAAATGATTTAGATCAAATTGGATTAGACGATCCTTTTGCTAATCAATTAAAACATTCTTTGAGCCAGAATGGCTATGATTTGCCTGAAAATTATTTGACAGAAAGTGAGCTAGAGGATAAGCTATGGGAATTGCTCTAGAAAATGTGAGTTTTACATATCAAGAAGGGACTCCCTTAGCTTCAACAGCTTTGTCGGATGTTTCTTTGACGATTGAAGATGGTTCTTATACGGCTTTAATTGGGCACACAGGTAGTGGTAAATCAACTATTTTACAACTCTTAAATGGTTTATTGGTTCCAAGTCAAGGGAGTGTGCGGGTTTTTGATACCTTAATCACCTCGACTTCTAAAAATAAAGATATTCGTCAAATTAGAAAACAGGTTGGCTTGGTATTTCAGTTTGCTGAAAATCAGATTTTTGAAGAAACGGTTTTGAAAGACGTTGCTTTTGGACCGCAAAATTTTGGAGTTTCTGAAGAAGATGCGGAGCAGATTGCGCGTGAGAAACTGGCTCTGGTTGGAATTGATGAATCACTTTTTGGTCGTAGTCCGTTTGAGCTGTCAGGTGGACAAATGAGACGTGTGGCCATTGCAGGCATACTTGCCATGGAGCCAGCTATATTAGTCTTAGATGAACCCACAGCAGGCCTGGATCCTCTGGGGAGAAAAGAGTTGATGACTTTGTTCAAAAAACTCCACCAGTTAGGGATGACCATTGTCTTAGTCACGCATTTGATGGATGATGTAGCTGAATATGCGAATCAAGTCTATGTAATGGAAAAGGGACGTTTAGTTAAAGGGGGGAAACCGAGTGATGTCTTTCAAGATGTTGTCTTTATGGAAGAAGTGCAGTTGGGAGTACCTAAAATTACAGCCTTTTGTAAACGATTGGCTGATAGAGGCGTGTCATTTAAACGATTACCGATTAAGATAGAGGAGTTCAAGGAGTCGCTAAATGGATAGTATGATTTTGGGGCGTTATATCCCAGGGGATTCGATTGTTCACCGATTGGATCCACGTAGCAAATTGCTTGCTATGATGCTACTGATTTTGATCGTTTTTTGGGCTAATAATCCCTTGACGAATCTAATTCTTTTTATAGCGACAGGGATATTTATTGCCTTGTCAGGAGTATCTCTTTCATTTTTTATTCAGGGCTTGAAGTCTATGTTTTTCTTGATTGCCTTCACAACTATTTTTCAACTATTTTTCATTTCTAATGGGAATGTTTTATTTGAGTTTTCGTTTGTGAGAATCACGGATTATGCTTTGCAACAAGCTGGAATTATTTTTTGTCGCTTTGTATTGATTATTTTCTTTTCAACTTTGTTAACCTTAACGACCATGCCCTTAAGTTTGGCATCAGCTGTCGAAGCTTTATTAGCACCTTTAAAGCGTGTGAAAGTTCCAGTTCATGAAATTGGCTTAATGCTATCTATGAGTTTGCGTTTTGTTCCGACATTAATGGATGATACGACGCGGATTATGAATGCACAGAAAGCGCGTGGAGTGGATTTTGGTGAAGGAAGCATTGTTCAAAAGGTGAAGGCTATGATTCCCATTTTGATTCCTCTTTTTGCGACAAGTTTAAAACGTGCAGATTCCTTGGCTATCGCTATGGAAGCGCGTGGTTATCAGGGGGGAAAAGGCAGAAGTCAATACCGACAATTGGAATGGACTCGAAAGGATACGCTGACCATTCTTGTTATTATCGTACTTGGTTGTTGCTTATTTTTCTTAAAATCTTAGTAGCTTTCAGGAATTGATAAAAAATTACTGTAACAGTTTTTGATATAAAGGTAGGGATATGAACCGTTTTAAAAAATCAAAATATGTCATTATTGTTTTTGTCACTGTTCTGCTTGTGTCAGCTCTCTTAGCGACGACTTATTCAAGTACAATTGTGACAAAATTAGGAGATGGAATCTCATTGGTTGATAGAGTTGTGCAAAAACCTTTTCAGTGGTTTGATTCTGTCAAATCAGATTTGGCTCATTTGACACGAACTTATAATGAAAATGAAAGTTTGAAGAAACAGATTTACCAATTAGAAGTTAAATCAAATGAGGCGGAAAGTTTAAAGACAGAAAATGAACAACTGCGCCAATTGCTTGATATGAAGTCCAAATTGCAAGCTACAAAGAGTTTGGCAGCAGATGTTATTATGCGTTCTCCGGTATCTTGGAAGCAGGAGTTGACCTTAGATGCAGGCAAATCAAAAGGGGCTTCTGAGAATATGTTAGCCATTGCAAATGGTGGTTTGATTGGGAGTGTTTCAAAAGTAGAGGATAACTCTACTATGGTCAACCTTCTGACAAATACGGAAAATGCTGATAAGATTTCTGTTAAAATTCAACATGGTTCTACTACAATTTATGGGATTATTGTTGGCTATGACAAGGAAAATGAAGTTCTCAAAATTAGTCAATTAAATAGTAGTAGCGATATTAGTGCAGGAGATAAGGTGACCACTGGTGGATTAGGAAACTTTAACGTTGCGGATATTCCTGTTGGTGAAGTGGTTGCCACAACGCATAGTACGGACTACTTGACACGAGAAGTAACTGTTAAATTGAGTGCAGATACTCATAATGTGAATGTGATAGAATTAGTGGGGAATTCATAATGAGACAGTTGAAGCGAGTTGGAGTATTTTTATTGCTTCCTTTCTTTGTTCTAATTGATGCCCATATTAGCCAGCTTTTGGGCTCATTTTTTCCCCATGTACAGTTAGCTAGTCATTTTCTATTTTTGTTTCTCTTATTTGAGACGATTGAAGTATCAGAGTATCTCTATTTAGCCTATTGTTTTCTAGTGGGTTTGGTCTATGACATTTACTTTTTCCACTTGATAGGGATTGCGACTTTGTTATTCGTCTTGTTGGGAGTATTTCTCCATAAATTTAATAGTGTTATTTTATTGAATCGTTGGACGAGAATGTTGGCAATTATTGTCATGACTTTTCTATTTGAGATGGGAGCTTATATACTTGCATTAGTGGTAGGTTTAACTGTGGATGGTATGTCTTTATTTATAGTCTATAGTTTAGTACCATCAATGATTTTGAACCTTATATGGATGATTATTTTTCAGTTTATTTTTGAAAAATTTTACCTATAAGAAAGAAATAAAAATGTAACAAAGGCGTAATATTCATTAGGCCTTTTTTTGGTATACTAGTAGTGTCTTTAAAAGAAGGAGTATCTACGAAATATGAAGAAAAAAATCTTAGCGTCACTTTTACTAAGTACAGTAATGGTTTCTCAAGTTGCTGTTTTAACAACTGCGCATGCAGAAACTACTGATGACAAAATTGCTGCTCAAGATAATAAAATTAGTAACTTAACAGCACAACAACAAGAAGCCCAAAAACAAGTTGATCAAATTCAGGAGCAAGTATCTGCTATTCAAACAGAGCAATCAAACTTGCAATCTGAAAATGATAGACTACAAGCAGAATCTAAAAAGCTTGAGGGTGAAATTACAGAACTTTCTAAGAATATTGTATCTCGTAATGATTCGTTGCAAAAACAAGCTCGTAGTGCTCAAACAAATGGAGCTGCAACAAATTACATTAATACAATTGTAAACTCAAAATCAATTACAGAAGCTATTTCACGTGTTGCTGCAATGAGTGAAATCGTATCTGCAAACAACAAAATGTTGGAACAACAAAAAGCAGATAAAAAAGCTATTTCTGAAAAACAAGTAGCAAATAATGATGCAATTAATACAGTTATTGCAAATCAGCAAAAACTAGCTGATGATGCTCAATCATTAACTACAAAACAAGCTGAGTTGAAAGCTGCAGAATTGAATCTTGCTGCTGAAAAGGCTACTGCAGAGGATGAAAAAGCAAGTTTACTTGAGAAAAAAGCTGCAGCGGAAGCAGAAGCTAAAGCAGCTGCAGAAGCAGAAGCTGCTTATAAAGCTAAACAAGCAAGTCAAGAACAAACAGTTGTTGCTTCTGGAAATACAACCTTTACAGCAGAAGTTCAAGCAGTCTCTGAATCATCTTCAAGCTACACTCCTGCACTAGTGAAACATCATCCAACATATAGCACAAATGCGTCAAGTTATCCAACTGGTGAGTGTACATGGGGAGCTAAGACATTGGCACCTTGGGCTGGAGACTACTGGGGTAATGGAGCACAGTGGGCTACAAGTGCAGCTGCAGCAGGATTCCGTACAGGATCTACACCTCAAGTTGGTGCGATTGCATGTTGGAATGATGGTGGATATGGACACGTAGCCGTGGTTACAGCTGTTTCATCATCAACAAGTATCCAAGTTTCTGAATCAAACTATGGTGGAAACCGTACAATCGGAAACAAACGTGGATGGTTCAATCCTACTACAACTTCAGAAGGTTTTGTAACATATATCTATCCAAACTAATGAATGAAACGAAGAGGCTCTATTCGAGTCTCTTTTATGATGATTTATACAGTGAACTTACTTTAAAAATCTACTAAAATAGCTTGAAAATATTGAAAAAGTATGGTAAAATGAAACTTGTCGTGTGAACGATAATACTCATTCTTGATGAATTGTGAAACAGTTGCCCTTGGGTCGTTTTGCGAGTTGAAGTCAAGAAGAGGAAAAAAACAAAAAGGAGAAATACTCATGGCAGTAATTTCAATGAAACAACTTCTTGAGGCTGGTGTACACTTTGGTCACCAAACTCGTCGCTGGAACCCTAAGATGGCTAAGTACATCTTCACTGAGCGTAACGGAATCCACGTTATCGACTTGCAACAAACTGTAAAATACGCTGACCAAGCATACGACTTTATGCGTGATGCAGCAGCTAACGATGCAGTTGTATTGTTTGTTGGTACTAAGAAACAAGCAGCTGATGCAGTTGCTGAAGAAGCAGTACGTTCAGGTCAATACTTCATCAACCACCGTTGGTTGGGTGGAACTCTTACAAACTGGGGAACAATCCAAAAACGTATCGCTCGTTTGAAAGAAATCAAACGTATGGAAGAAGATGGAACTTTCGAAGTTCTTCCTAAGAAAGAAGTTGCACTTCTTAACAAACAACGTGCACGTCTTGAAAAATTCTTGGGTGGTATCGAAGATATGCCTCGTATCCCAGATGTGATGTACGTAGTTGACCCACATAAAGAGCAAATCGCTGTTAAAGAAGCTAAAAAATTGGGAATTCCAGTTGTAGCGATGGTTGACACAAATACTGATCCAGATGATATCGATGTAATCATCCCAGCTAACGATGACGCTATCCGCGCTGTTAAATTGATCACAGCTAAATTGGCTGACGCTATCATCGAAGGACGTCAAGGTGAAGATGCAGCAGCAGTTGAAGCAGAATTTGCAGCTTCAGAAGCTCAAGCAGACTCAATCGAAGAAATCGTTGAAGTTGTAGAAGGCGACAACGCTTAATTCATATAAATAGTAATTACCTAGGAGGGCGGGGCTTAGCCCGGCTCTCCTATTTTTAAAAAATATAGGAGAATCAAAATGGCAGAAATTACAGCTAAACTTGTAAAAGAGTTGCGTGAAAAATCTGGTGCCGGTGTTATGGACGCTAAAAAAGCGCTTGTAGAAACAGACGGTGACATCGAAAAAGCGATTGAATTGCTTCGTGAAAAAGGTATGGCTAAGGCAGCTAAGAAAGCTGACCGTGTTGCTGCAGAAGGTTTGACTGGTGTTTATGTTAACGGTAATGTTGCAGCAGTTATTGAAGTAAACGCTGAAACTGACTTCGTTGCGAAAAACGCTCAATTCGTTGAATTGGTAAATACTACAGCTAAAGTTATTGCTGAAGGAAAACCTGCTAATAATGAAGAAGCACTTGCTTTGACAATGCCTTCAGGTGAAACTCTTGAAGCTGCATACGTATCTGCAACAGCAACTATCGGAGAAAAAATCTCATTCCGTCGCTTTGCATTGATTGAAAAAACAGACGCACAACACTTTGGAGCATACCAACATAACGGTGGACGTATCGGTGTTATTTCAGTTGTTGAAGGTGGAGACGAAGCACTTGCTAAACAATTGTCAATGCACATCGCAGCGATGAAACCAACAGTTCTTTCTTACAAAGAATTGGATGAGCAATTCGTTAAAGATGAGTTGGCACAATTGAACCACGTAATCGACCAAGACAACGAAAGCCGTGCAATGGTTAACAAACCAGCTCTTCCACACTTGAAGTATGGATCAAAAGCTCAATTGACTGATGAAGTGATTGCTCAAGCTGAAGCTGACATCAAAGCTGAATTGGCTGCAGAAGGTAAACCAGAAAAAATCTGGGACAAAATCATCCCAGGTAAAATGGATCGCTTCATGCTTGACAACACTAAAGTTGACCAAGCTTACACACTTCTTGCACAAGTTTACATCATGGATGACAGCAAGACAGTTGAAGCATACCTTGAATCAGTTAACGCTTCAGTAGTTGAGTTCGCTCGCTTTGAAGTTGGTGAAGGTATCGAAAAAGCTGCAAACGACTTCGAAGCTGAAGTTGCAGCTACAATGGCAGCAGCCTTGAATAACTAATAATAAAAAGGAAGCTAAATTGCTTCCTTTTTTCTATGCAGTAGATTCTTGTAGGGAGAGTTTTCTATTTTTAAGGTATAAATAAAAAGCCCTATTATAAGGGCTAAGTGCATTTAGGAGACTACACTTCAAATTCATAGAGTGCTGTAGACAAATAACGTTCGCCGTTATCTGGTGCTAGAGCAAGGACTTTCTTACCTGTACCTAATTTCTTGGCAACCTCGATGGCTCCGTAGATAGCTGCAGCTGAAGAAATCCCTACAAGGAATCCTTCTTTTCCACCAATTTCACGGCCGAGTGCTAGAGCATCGTCTGACGTTACACGAACGATACCATCATAAGCCTTTGTATCCAGTGTATCAGGAATAAATCCAGCTGAGATACCTTGAATTTTGTGTGGTCCAGGTTTTTCACCAGATAGAATAGCAGATTCGTCTGCCTCTACTGCAAAAACTTGAATGTTAGAATTTGCTGATTTGAGTGCATGAGAAACACCAGAAATCGTTCCACCGGTACCCACTCCAGCAACAAAGGCATCTAGTCCATCTTTACCGAAAGCAGCTAGTATTTCAGCTCCTGTTGTTCTTTCGTGTACTTCTGGATTAGCTGGATTGTCAAATTGAAGAGGAAGGAAACCATCACGTTCAGCAGCGATTTCTTGAGCCTTAGCAATAGCACCTTTCATTCCTTCGCTACCAGGAGTAAGTACGAGTTCAGCACCATAGGCTTGGATAATCTTACGTCGTTCCACACTCATAGTTTCAGGCATAATGATAACAACTTTATACCCTTTAGCAGCCCCTACCCATGAAAGTCCAATACCAGTGTTTCC
>ENA-OWLC01000186-OWLC01000186.1-metagenome-genome-assembly--contig:-NODE-186-length-16058-cov-8.414797_pt1 | contig 16058 bp, 22 predicted proteins | sample MGYA00245344_ERZ651092 | MGnify/ENA primary metagenome ERZ651092 (study PRJEB26857, sample SAMEA4031755) | metagenome | biome: human; feature: oral; material: saliva | place: Philippines | collected 2014... | reverse complement strand
GGTAATCTCGGTAGATACAGCTATTGAAAGATTAAAGGATGATCTTTCTGTAGCAAAAGGAAATATATCATGGCTTGCACTACATGGTGGTGGAGGCTCTGGTGGAGGTGGTGGAACTACACCATCTGGAGAAGAATTATCTGTAGCTATTAAAGTAAATGGATAGGATTCTAATTCAACTATTAGTATGGGTGAAGATGGTCTACAGGTTAACATAGATGGTATATCTGTAAAATACAATAAGCCTTGGGAAATATCAGCATATGTTGGAAGTACTAAAGTTTATGCTACATCGGTAAACGCATCAAATAGTTTATTTTTTATACCATATACAAATATTGCAAGAGCATTAAATAATCACACTGGAAGATTATTAATATCAGCATCTTATACTGATGATAGTAATGGAGTGTATGGGCAAGGATAGTGGAGTGGTTCTATAATAGATAATAACATAACTTTGAAATGTGATGATGTAGCGTCGTCTTTATCAACACTGAATACATCATTTATAAAGCTACAGTACAGCGTAGGAACTATTGGACAGTATACATTGGATTTAAAAATCTAGGGTACAAATAATAGCATATAGAAAACATATGATATTAGTATAGCTTCAACCAATCAATAGACAAACTCTATAGAGTTATCAGATTTGTTTACTGATGATACAAAGTGGATTGATGTATATACTGTAACATAGACTTTAACTAATAAAAGAGATTAGAATATAACTAAAACAGTAAAGTCTTCTTTAACGCTTGTTTCTAATAACATTATGATTTCAACAAACGTTATGAGTAAAGACTAGAGCAAACCAGTTGAAGTTAATATGGATGGAAGCCTGTATCTAGAGTTTACTCCTTATGTATCATAGCTAACATCATTTAATTATGATGTGTTTATTGATGATGTATAGGTTAGAACTAATCAACCAGGTATATTTGCGCAAACTGTTAAAGATTATATATCTGTATCAAATAAAAGTTTTGCTGTAAAAGACAAAGTATCTAAAGTTAGAATAGTTGTTAAAGCTGGTGATAAAACAGCAGAAGCTGTATATTATATTAAATTCATAAAGTCTAAAGTTAACTATATCAAAGATACATTCAATATGTACAACAACTGTATTTTTGATATGACAGCTAGAAACTTTAACCAAGGTACATACGAATTCCCATATAGTAACTCTCTGTATAAACTTAAATCCAAAGTAGCCAAATCTAATATGTCTACAGTTAAATAGAATATTAGGTCTACTGTTAGTGTCAAAGATACTGGAGAATTCTATTATAGAGTTAGCAATGGTGCTACTGGTATTATAAATAAGTTTAAGCTTGATAACTCGGATTATACATTTGATAATCTACTATCATCATTAGGAGATGTATATACAATATGTATACATTACCATGCTGATTATCATCCAGATGATAACAGAACTATATTATTCTCTGGAGATACCTCAGTAGCTGATAGTAATCTTGGTGAAATTACAAACGGTATATCAATTGATGTGCATGGTTTGTATATTGATAATCAAAGAGTCTTAGAACTTGAAGATAACATAGATAATGATATAGCAATAGTTTGTTATCCACAACAAGTTGATGGTAACACAGAATATATTGTGAAAGTTTACCTTGACGGTGTTGTATCTGCAATACGCAAATTATCTACTAGAATAAAAATGGGAGATAATTTATATGTTGGTTGTAGAAGATATGTAAAGGGTGGAAATGAATATCTAATAAACAAGTGTGACACAAATATATATAGTATAAGAATATATACAGAAGCTCTTAATGAGTTTGATTTGATGTGTCAACATATAAATAACATCATATCTACAAACTATGTAAATGGAGCTCCAAACTATAATAGAATTGATGCTGAGCTAAAGAAGAATTTCTGCTCAAGAGATGCTGATGGAAATGTTAAATCATTATTATATAATCAAGACGCATAGCAATATACTATTGATTTCCTTCTTGATTCTAATAATAGATTGGATGTAAACAAGCTTTCTGAAAATGCCAAAGAAATTGGTGTTCCAATTATGCTTATAGATGTCAGTAACGACTCTAGCTGGACATTTAACCAGTTTGTTAAACAACAGTCTTCATCATCTGTAACATTACCAGAAACCGAAAATAAGGTTGTACAATACTGGGATCCAATTGGAATTAGTCAAGATGGTTCTAATACAGATAATACTGTAAAGACTATTAAGAATGCTACTATAAGTTTACAAGGTACATCAACTCTTAAAGACTCAGTTAAGAACTTAAACATATCACTTCCAACAGGCACAGTATTTACTCCTAAATCAACGTGGATACCTGAGTAGACATATACTCTTAAAGCTGATATTGTAGATAGCTCTCATGCTAATAATGCAGCTATTGGTTCGTTTATAAACACAGAGCTTGGTAAAAAGGATAATCCATATTTCCCATTTGACCAAAAGGCAATTAAGAATGTATATGATTCTTAGTATGTTAAAACACAATAGCCGACAGCTACTCTAAAACATACAGTAGAAGGTTTCCCTGTATTTGTTATTATTAAGTTCTACACAGACGCTCAGAATACATTATCTGTAACTCCACTTGGTATATATTCATTTAACATTGGTCGTGATGCACATAGAAACTTAGGATTTAAATCAGTTAGATCTATAGTTACTTCTAACGATAACAATCCTATACATGTTACAACATTCCCATTCTATGCTGACAATGTAACAGTAGACGAGACTTTCGACCAAGATAATTCTGCCTGGATTGAAATAAAAGATACAAACTCACTTGTTGGGTTTGAAAGAATAACGAATAGCCTTCCAGAAGACCTTGATACAAGTAAAGGAGACTTTTGGTAGAATGATGACAATATACTTAACTAGAAATATGAAGTAAGATTCCCTAGTGGAAAAAGAACTTCTGATTATGCTGGGTTTAAGCAATTTGTATCTAATATTATGAAACTCCCAATAGAGGGATGTTATTCTAGTGATGTAAACGGATTGAATACAATTCCAATGATCTCTGGTTCATATGATTAGTATACAGTTGATTCTAGTGGTAATTATAGTAAGTTAAATAGAAAGCAACAGATTATAGTAGACCCAAATAGTATTAGTGATGATATGGGGTTCAGTGTAGATAGTGCATTTAAGTATTTTATTATCTGTAACTATTTCGGCCTTGTTGATAATTTTGGTAAAAACTCTACATATAGAACATGGGATGGTTCTAAATTCTATGTTGACTTCTATGACCTTGATACAGCTAATGGTAGTGATAACCAAGGAGAGCTTAAAATTAATCCAGATGTATGGATTAAGTACATAACTAATCAAGCTACTTCTGCAGATGCTACACAAGGAATGTAGTATGTTGCTGAAACGTTTGACCATGATAAAGGTTTATCTAAAACTACAGTATCTGCTAATACTAACAAGCTTTGGTTATCATTGGATACGCCATTTACAAAAGCAAAGTGGAGAGATGGTCAAGATACAGTAAACTCAATATACGCACAATACTGGTATGAGTTTAGAAGTTTTACTGAAGCTTTAGCAAACGCTAATGGCTACGATACTTTTATGAATTACTTTATAGATAAGTATTTTATAAAGTAGACAGAGCTTTGTGGCTCTCTTATCTTTAACTATGACTACAAGCTTAAGTATATGCTTCAGTTTACAAGTAATATCATTACGAACGCTAAGGATATTGTAAAGCTTCATGGTCGTAAAGTAGCACATAATAGAACATGGCTTAAGAAACATGTTGTATTCTTAGATAGCTTGTTTAGATGGAGAGATATGTCTAAGAGACAAGCAGCTATGACATTTAAGAATAACACTGACGTTACAGTTAATGCCACTGTTGCTGGTACTTAGGTTGATTCTTTACCAGTAACATCTAATTGTCCAGTTATATCAAGAATAGCTGTTGGTGATACTGTTCAAGCATTCTACTTCTTACCAAACAACACAAAGACATATGTCAATGTTGGTAATATGCAGCAAGGTGGTCCTTACACTTGGACTATTAATAATTCAAATACAATTATAGAACTAGGCGATAGGCTAACCCCATTGTATAATATGAAAATTAGCTCAATAGCTAAATCTATAAATGAACTAAATATTGACCCACTCGGTTTGCCTGCTATACATACTATAGATATGCATAACAATAAGTATTTTAGTGGTCAATTTAGTTTAGATGTATTTAGACAAGCAAACGTATCTGAAGTTAGAACTATAAACTTTGCCAATACTTCATGTGCTGTTAGTGGAGATTCATTCTACTTAGACATAGAATAGAATCCTGGAACTCCAAACGCTAGAACTAAGTTTACAAAGTTAACTGATATAGACATATCTGGAAGTAATTGTATTACAAATATATTTATACCAACTAATGTACCGTTGTAGAATCTAAATATTACAAATAGTAATATTATGGATTTAAAACTTATACATCAGCAATATTTGCCAAACTTAGATTTAACTGGATGTAATAATCTTAAGTCTGTATATATTGAAGATTGTAATACAATTAAAGAGTTAAATCTATCAAATTACGCTAACTTAAGAAGTGTAAAGATAACGCATTGTGAAAACCTACAAAGACTTATAATTAACAACAACTTAAATCTTGAGATTGTAGATATAGAAAACTGTCCAAATTTATCAGATGTTACTATAGTAAACAACGTATAGTTGGTTGGTGGTAGAGATGATAACTTTATAACATTATCAGATTTAAATAGTCTTACAAATGTTGACATATCAAATAATGTTAATTTGAAAACTATAAATATGAGCAACTGCAATCAGTAGAATATATTAAAATTATATTTAAATAGTACAGTTGTTTCAAATATAAACGGTGGACAACTTCTTGATTTATCACAGTTCTCAAACTTAAAACAATTTGATATACGAAACAATACTGGTATACAGGAGATACAATTCTCTACTAACTCTACTAAACCAGCATATATAACAAATCCTTTTACAAAGTGTGAAAATCTATTGAGAGTTTATGGTAACATTGTTGTTAAATGCAATACATGTTTTGCTGATTTGTCAAAATTCTCAATTCATGGTACAACTAGTACTATTAATTTCTAGGGTAAAAATGTATAGGCAATATCTGATAACACACACGTTGTTAAACTTCCTAGTGAAATAATTACTGGAAATGTTATTCCAGATGATAGTTTTACAATGCCTATAAGCACACTTTTAAAGTAGACTAACATTACTTTCTAGGACATTACAGATGGAAAGTCTATGTATCAAGGTACAGCTTGTACATTATTTGATATATATTATACATTACAAAATCTTGGGTCATTGAAAAATTTAGATTCTATATTTTATAATATATCAAATGCTAAATTCCAGAAAACTAATTAGGCTGATAACTCTCCTAATAGATATATGTTCAAGTTGGCTAAAGGTGTAACATGTCTGCACGATGCATTTACTGGATGTTGGGGCAATAGTGCAGTGTTATATTCTCCGCATTTTACTGGAGATAATGTAACTGTAGATGATGGGTTGTTTAGTCCATTGGTAGACTCTTTGGGTGATATTAGTGATATTTGGACTGGTCCAATTACTGGTGTATTTGATAGATTCTTATTTAGACATAGTACAAAGAATTATAAAATAAATAAAGTTGAATGGTTCTTAAGTTCCACAAACAATGTGATAGTATCAGATACTAATGCACTTAATTCTTCTGATGTATTTAACACTGCAACACAAACTGGTTTAGATGAATCGTTTAGAACAAACTAGTCTGCATATGGAAACTTGAAAGACTTCTTTAAGAACCTTACAAGTCTAAAAACATTATCTAGATTTATAAATGCAAATTATATAAACTATGATACTATAAACATAGAATCAAATGTTGAGTATGTATCTACATCTTTCGTTTCAAAATATGGTAGTGGTATAATTGATTTTACTAAGATATTTAAAAACCCACAATACGTTACAGATATAAATGGATTTTTAATATCTAATAAGTTTAATGATGGTGTTAAGTTTAATATAAACAATGATTCGCTTAAGGGATTTGTTAAATTAAAGTCTATAGAATGTGTAGATAATAATTACAATGAAACTACATTTGGACCTGGATGTTCAAAGACAATATCTGGACAGTTCCCATATGATATATTTAAAAATTGTACGTAGTTACAAAGTTGTAAAGGTTTCTTTGCAAATACATCTATGCCAAATCAAGTAAGCGGGAACCATGTTGAATTACCTGGTTCGTTGTTCTAGAATAATGCAAAACTTAATAACGTTATAGGTTTGTTTAGAGATATTAGCTTTACGTATAAGTTGGTGTCTAATGGATTTGCAAACTGTCCAAACATACAATATGTTGATGGAATATTCTCAAATTCATAGTATTCTGAAAACAACCAAAGCTTTATACCATATAAATTATTCTACCACGGTAGTAGAAGTGTAAGCAATACATACTATGGTATTCCAGATGGAACTCTAACAACTGATTCTGAGTATAGAGACCAACAGAAGGTTTTGATATACAGTATTATTAGAGATGATGGTAGTGAAGTTAAAATGGAGAATACTAATAATGTTATTAAATGGTTTAGTAAGAACTCTGGAACTTGGCAAGAAGTAACTAGTCCAGAAGGTGCCTTGTATCAAAAGCAGATAGTTTCAGCAGAAGCTCCAAATACGTCTATCATTAGCATGACTAATGCATTTGCTAATTGTAAGATTGACCCATATGTAAATAATAGTCCAGAGATTACGCATAATGAAAATTATAATCCGTTTAAATTTATATATATAAATGGTATTATATAGCCTAATAGTAATCAAGATAATGTTGATGAAACTATAATGTGGTCATATGATGGTGTTACTGGAAAAGACAATAAGCATGATGGTGATTATGAGCATGATAAAAACACTATATTAGTTTCTATAGGACAAGGTGGAAATGTTGCTAATGGAAGCTTAAACTTCTGTTGTGCTCCAGACCTATTTAGATATTGTAATGGAATTTGTAATATAGTTGGGACATTCTTTAACTGTGGACCTAGATGGCCACATTATACAGAAACTGGTATTAGAGGTAGAATACCTGATATACTATTACTCCCATTTAAGAACTTTAAGAAAGACTTGACTAATCTATTTAGTGGGTGTTCTAGTTTATCTAGAGTATCAAAGAGTAGTGGTAGTAATGATATATACGTAATACCTCCACACTTCTTCATGTATGCTCCTAATATAGAATCATTGAATGGTACATTCGCATATACTTCTATATATCCAAATTAGACATTTACAGCATTTGATTACATATCAAATAATACACTTGGTAATATAAGTAGAGTATTTGCATTTGCTAATGGACCAGAGAGTACATCTGCTAATCCTGTTATTATAAATTCAGTATTCTAGAAGTTTACAAATCTAGTTGATATAAACAATGCATTTGTACAAGATTATTAGAATGGTAGAAACAATGGATATTTTAAATTCATATCAGTATTCCCATCTAATAGGTATACAAGCGCATCTCAATATTCTAGTAATCAAAGATTTAGCAATGTGTTTAGAGGATATGGCAGCGCTTATGTAGTACATGAAAATCCTAAGACATTGATTAACAATAATATAACAAATAATTATAAAACCGTATAATGGATGCGGGATTAAATTAATATAAAAATATGAATACAGCAAAATTAGTTAATTCCGCACTTACAGGCGGTGGTTTAATATATCCAGAAAATCTTAATGTAATCATTGGTAATGAAGATCATGGTTATCCAAAAGGTTATGTGTTAGATGCTAATGCAGTGTCTAGTTTATCTGGCGGTACTGGCAGTGGATCTGGTTAGCAAAACGAACCATTTCTTAAAAATCTATATACTTTTAATACCAACCTTAAAAAAGGTTATCAATTATCACGTGCCGATAAGAATAGTTATAATAACAATTTAATAATTGCAACAATACCAAAAGGTGAGTTTAATGGTAATAGTATTGGGTATGGTGATATTATATAGGGAGATACGATAGTTTCCGTTGGAAATCAAAATATATTAACTGGTCCTTATATATTTTCAAATTCCAAAAATAGTCATATAATTTCATACAGGAGAGCTTAGACCCCTGCATATACTAAGGTTGATGATAACAACATCATTGTAGAAGTTGATAAAAATAGTCCATTATATAATTTGATAAAAAGATCAAACATTTTATTATATAATACAGAAGTTAAAAATGATGAAATTTTAATAAATGAAGGAGATAATAATTCGATTAAAAACTTTAGTTATACGGTAACTGATGTTGATGATAAGCATATAAAACTAACTAGCGCAAATCTTAAAAAATTTATCAAGGACCCCACTGGGAAACTTCCATTTTTCAATATATACAATAGTGGTGAAACTGATATTATAAATGGATATAATATAGTTAATGGCGGATCTATTTGTATAATGTCTGGAACAGATATTAATGTTGACAAAGTATTTAACTCTGCAGCTTTCGGATATGGGTTAGAGGTGTCTAATAGTGTAGAAATTACTGTAGGTTCTTACAACGTATCAAAAGCATTAACTGGGGATGATCGATATGTATTTTCGGTTGGCGCAGGAACTAAGGATGAGAGAAAGAACGCTTTAGAGGTTAGAAGAAACGGTAAAGTTTATATACAAGATATTGGTGGATTTAATGGACATAACTCAGATACTGCAAAAACTCTACAACAAGTTATATCTGAAATACAAAACAACACATCTTCTACAACACAGCCAGTTGTTGATAATGGTCCTTGGGATATTGATATAACATCAAGGTTTACTAATGGAAATGTTACAATAAAACCATTGTCACCATGGACTGTAAATCCAGCTTATAAAAGAGTTTATTTTGAAGCAGATTTAAAGCAAGGTGATATTATTACAATTCCAGATTCTTTAAGAATGTATGTTGGTTGGAAGATTTCTGACAATAAATTTGGCATGGCGGATTGGAATGCTGCTGCTAAGAAATATACAGTTACCACAGATAGTAAGTATGTTATTTTAGTAGACACACCGTCTACTGATAATCCAGGTGTTCAAGTTGATACGCTATCATCTTTTGGGAAGATAATGCTACATACATCTAATGTTGATTTTAAACCAAATTCTGGTGGCGGTTCACAAACGCCAGGTACTACACAAACGGTAGTTCTTCCAAAAGATCATACTAAAGATGATAGAGTAATGAAGAGTATTGCTCATCAGGGATATCATGTAACTGAAAAAGCTAATTCTTTAGCCGCATTTAGAGCTGCTGCAAAAGAAGGTTGGTAGTATGTAGAAACTGATATATATAAAACATCAGATAATAATTGGGTTGTTGGACATGATGCATGGATGCCCGAAGGGTATACTAATGGAACTATAACAATTGCATCTGGAGATCATAGTTATAAATACGAGGAACATACTTTAGCTGAAATAAAGGCTTTCACAAGTCCAGATAATAATAAAGTAGCAACTCTTCAAGAGTTCTGTAAGGTTTGTAAATAGGGTGGTCTACATCCATATATTGAAATTAAAAATCCAAATATGGGTGGAAAGCAAACTGGAGTAGGCGATAAGTATGATAACAAACCATATATTCATAAAGCATTAGATATTATTCTCAGAGAAGGATTAGGTAAAAACTTTACTATAATTTCATCTGGTAATTGGAATTTGGAAGAAACGGTTAAGTATGACAACAATATACGAGTAGGGTATATAAATGTATTTGAAATGTATAATGTTGGTACTGATGTTAATAAAAAATACTGGGATACTGTTACAATTAATTTGACAAAAATAATAAATGCAGGTGGAGGTAGAGCTGTTTACTTATTCTTGGATTAGAACTTAACACACATTGCTACTTGTCCTGCAGAAAATATGGATTGGTTGATTGGTAAAAAAATCGCATTAGAAGTATGGACTGCTAAGGCTGCTAATGATCTTGATAACTTAGATCCATACATAACTGGTGTTACATGTGATAATATCCACGCGGGTGAAATATTAGCTAAGAAGATTTAATAATGTTTGATATACAAGGCGGTAAGATAAAGCTTAGCACTTAGGATTTAGCTATACCTCCATTTAAGGAGTATTATAATAATGCTGAAGATAAGTCTTAGGCTTTAAAAGAGATTGAATATATTATTTGGCTATATAAATGGAATAGTCCATACGAGGCTTATCCAGAGAAAGAAAGACAGTCTGTTGTAGGCAAAGATATGTTCAATGATGATAAATATAAACCTACTGCCGAAATGATGATATTAGCAAAAAGGTTTCAGGAGTTCCAATAGACTCCTGGGACCAGATTGCTTTCATCTTCATAGTCAGCAGCAGAGGGATTGATTGAAACTCTGAATTAGTATTCAGAAGGTAGTATGGATATAGACACAGCACTTAAAATCACACGAATTCTTAAAGATGTTAGCGGGGTGGTTAAATCATTAGATATAGCTATGAAACAAGCTAAAGCTGAACAGCTTGAATCTGGTAAGGTTAAAGGTGGTGGTGTTATTGGTCTATATGAAACAGTTAAATAATTATGGTTGACTTTAATAAGAAGATTTATAATAGTGATAAATTTAGATAGGCAGCTATATTCTTTAAAGAACACGGTACTTACACATTAGCTCCTCCAGGAACTACTGATTATATAAAGTACTGGGACGAAGAAACTAATAGATGTCTATATGGATATGTTGCTCCTGATGGTGATGCTATAAGTGGATATAATTACTTTTATCTTAACTATAGCCCAATTATGAAACTTAGCGAGGTTGAGTATACAGATAGATATGGTAATAAACGTACAAGACGTGAACGTATATTAGAGTTCCCAAACTTCTGGGATTACGACTACTATTACTTTAACGCCATAGAAGAAGCTGAAACTGAAGGTAAGCATTTAGTTGTACTTAAATCAAGACAGCGCGGATACTCATTTAAAGGAGCATCTATGTTAGTACGTAATTATGAGTTAATACCTGGATCTAAAAGTTTTGCTGTAGCTTCAGAATAGAAGTTCTTGATTGGTGATGGTCTTCTTACTAAAGCTTGGCAAATAATGGACTTTATAGATAAGAATACAGCTTGGTCAAAACAACGTCTTACAAGTACGCGTATGGAACGTGTATCTGGTTTTAAGATTACAGATGAGTTTGGTAAATAGACTGAGCAAGGTTACTTGTCTAGCATAACAGGTATCACACTTAAGAATGATCCTGAAAGACTTCGTGGTACTCGTGGTAAACTTGTACTATTTGAAGAGGGTGGTAAGTTCCCTAATCTTGAAACAGCGTGGCGAGTTGAACAGCCTGCTGTAGAAACTGATGACGGTGTAGCTTTTGGTCTTTTGATTGCTTTTGGTACAGGAGGTACCGAAGGCTGTGTTATGGCTGGTAGTAAAGTATATAGCTCTGATGGAAGATTATTAAATATTGAAGATATACATATGTCTGATGGTATAGCTTCATATAATGAATAGTAGCAGAACCCAGTATCTGAACAAATACAACATATAGGTGACCCAATTAATAAACAGTGTATACATATTGAAACAAAACAATATCGTAGTTTAAATTGTAGTATAGACCATCCAATATATGCAAGTAATAGAGTTGATTCAAATGAATGTAGAATTTGGGAATGGATAGATGCTGGAGATTTAAAAGTTGGTGACCTTGTTGCAGTATCTTAGAGTATTCCTAATTTTACAAATAATACAATGTTCGATCCATATTTAATAGGATTATTAATAGGTGATGGAACTTATAACGGTACACCTGTATTAACAAATTGTGACGAAGATGTATTATCATATGTTACAAATAAATATAAGTGTACAGATAGAAAAGAACAAACACCTACAAAAGATGGGAGAATGTTGAGAAGCATTTCAGTTTTAGGAATTAGAGATGAATTAAGAAATATTGGTATATACGGACAAACTAAATTAAATAAAAGATTACCTGATTGTATTTTTTCGTCCAGAGAATCTGATTGCTGTGAATTACTGGCAGGGTTAATTGATACTGACGGGAATATTAATATAAGAAAAGGTGCTGGGAATAGAATGCCGTATACAGTTGTTTTAATTTCAACTATATGTTTAGAAATGGCGAAATAGATAAGAGATCTGTATCAAAAATTAGGTATACATGCGTCTATTTAGAAAAAACAACAGAGAGATAGAAATCGAAAAATTAGAGATGTTAATCCGTATTATAATATAGAAGTAGTCGATAAGGATAGTTTGATATAGCTTTGTACAAAAATAAAACCTAAAATTAAATACAAAAGAGAAAAACTGAATCAGATTTTAAATGTTTGTACAAATAGAAAACGATGGAGAAAATAGAAATTTGAATATGAAACTATTTCTAATATAAAAGATTTAGGATTATAGACTGTTTATAATATATAGGTTTCAAATACCCAAACATATATCGTAAACGGAATTATTACACATAATTCGTCATTTGATGGTCTTAAGAATTTATTCTATAAACCAGAGGCATTCAACTGTTTGGCTTTTCCGAACATTTGGGATGATGGTCAAGAATAGACTAAATGTGGATTCTTTGTTCCATCATGGTCTAATATGGAGTCTACTGACGAGAACGGCAAGTAGAAGTTCATGGATTAGTATGGCAATAGTATTAAGGAGAAAGCTATAGAAGAACTTATCGCTTAGAGAAACAAAGTAAAAGATGGTGGTGCATCTCAGACATCTATTGATAGATTTATATCAGAGCGTCCTCTAAAGCCGTAGGAAGCCGTATTGGAGCTCGGTAAAAACATCTTCCCAAGATAGTTGTTAATGAATCAATTAACACGTATTAGAACTAATGAGAAGCTACGGAATATGAAGCACGTAGTAGACTTAGCTTGGGATGGAGATGGTTAGGTTAAAGCTACTGAGAAGAAGTCTGGAGATATAACAACGTATCATTTGAAGAAAGATGATAAACCACATGGTTCTATTGTAATATGGGAATATCCAATTAAAGATCCTCCGTTTGGATTATATATAGGGGGGTGCGACCCGTGCGCGTAATGTCAGCGGGTCTAAAATCGGGTAAAAACGGGAAACATCTAGAACAGACAATTCCGTGCTAATCATACTGATTGCGAAAGGCAGTATGGCAGTGTAACGCATAGATGGTGAATAAATATAATCCATCCACGAACACCCGACACTTTTATAGTGATGATGTATGCTGGGCTATATGGGGACATATAGAAGTATAGATAAAAAACTATACGATAACACAACCGACGACCATGATGAATCTTTTACTAATTCACTTGGATCAACATTTATATTTAAACGCGTTAAAGCTGGAGAAGCTTGGAATGACGTTATTGTAGCAGAATATTCAGGACGACCTGATACTGCTGAAGAGTACTATGAAAATGTACGAAAGCTTTTAATCTTTTATAATGCAAGATTACTATTTGAGAATGAACGTAAGGGTATTTATCCTTACTTTACAAATAAACATTGTGATTATCTATTAGCAGATTAGCCTGATAAGATAATCTCAGAAGTATTTAAAGATTCAAAAGTACAAAGAAGAAAAGGATGTCATATGACTAAGTCTATTAGGGCTTATGGAGAAGGATTAATACTTGAATGGCTTATGGATGAATTTGAACCAGGACATCCTAATATAGAAAGAATATATAGCGAGCCTCTAATAGAAGAGCTTATAGAGAATGATGGCGTAAAGAACGTCGATAGAGTTATAGCATTATGTATGACTATGATGTATAGGGAAGAACTCTATTAGGTAAAGGTAGCTAAAACTAAAGAAGAAAACAAATAGGTTGAACTCTTTGAAATGCCATTGTTTAGCCAATCTTGGTGGAATGATGAGTAGCAGCAAGACGACATACCTGTATATACATTTTAACAATGATAGGAGTAAAAGATAATTTATATAGTGCCGCATTTCCACAGCAGAAGCTCCCTCTAACTAAGAAAGACGAAAAGTGGTAGCATGACTGTGTGGATTATATAATAGGTGAAGGCAATGTTACTTCTGGCGGCGGTAGGCGTGATACGCAGCATGGCGAGATGTAGACCTATTACAACTTATATAACAGTATCTTTGACGAGAAAGACTTTAAGCGTATAACAAATCCATTTAAGGTAGATGATGGTTTTCCTGCTACTCCTTAGGACTTTAATATTATTAGACCTAAGATTGATTTGCTTATAGGTGAAGAGACTAAAAGACCATTAAACTTTAGAGTTGTTCGCACATCTCAAGAAGCTGTATCAGAACTACAAGATAAGGAGAAAGAAATGCTTATGTAGTATATGATGGCAGCTATACAATCTAAGATGGGCCCAGAAGAACAACAATAGTTTTAGCAATAGTTACAGAGTGGTGAGATTATGCCACCAGAAGCTATAGCTAAGTATATGGATAAAGAGTACAAAGATATTGTAGAGAATACTGCTTATCATACACTTGAATACCTTAAAGAAAGACTTTCATTACATAATGAGTTTATCAAAGGTTGGAAAGATGGTTTGATTAGTGGTACTGAAGTATACTACGTAGGTGTTCAAAATGGAGAACCTTACGCAGAGCGTGTAAATCCTATGGACTTTGATTATGATAAGTGTCCAGATTTGGAATTTATAGAAGATGGTTCTTGGTGTGTTCGCAAGATGAAACTGCCAGTAGCTGAAATATATGATAGGTATAATGATAAGATGGATGAAAAAGATCTTAATAGGCTTAATGAAATCTTATCAGGAACGCCTATTGGCGATATGCCAGAGAAAGGGCCAGTTGATGATTTTAATCACATAACAATGCACATATATGATAAAGACGGTTTATCATTTTAGAATAAACATTCTATTAATGTATGGCATGTATGCTGGAAGTCATTTAAGAAAATCTTCTATGTTACAGTTCTTGATGAAGCTGGAGAGCCTCAGGTTACAATATGTGATGAAACATATAAACCAGTAGGTACTGAGGTTTCCATAGAACCAGATTGGATTATAGAAGTATGGGAAGGATATAGAGCTGGTTCTGATTTATACTTTGGAATACAGCCACTTGAATACCAACATGTAAGTATTGATAATCCAAATTCACAAAAGCTTCCATATTGCGGTTGTGTATATAGTGCAACAAACAGTAGGCCAAGGTCTTTAGTTAGTATACTAAAGCCATTACAATATATGTATATTGTGCTGTGGTATAGACTTGAGCTTGCAATAGCTAGAGATAAAGGTAAGGTTATTAATATGGATATTACATAGATTCCTAAGTCTATGAATATTACACCAGATAGGTGGATGCATTACTTATCTTCTGTTGGTGTTAACTTTATCAACCCTTATGAAGAGGGTTGGAATATACCTGGACGTGAAGGTGGTAAGCCAGCTACGTTTAATCAGATTACATCACTCGACTTAACTATGTCTTAGGTTATATCTGAGTACATATAGTTAATGGATAAGATAGAGCTGTTAGCTGGAACTATATCTGGTATTACATCTTAGAGGGAAGGTGCTATTAGTACATCTGAACTTGTTGGTAATGTTGAAAGGTCTGTAACACAATCGTCGCACATTACGGAGCCTTTATTCTGGGTTCACAATCAGTGTAAGAGGCACGTTATGACAATGCTTCTTAATACAGCTAAAGGTGCATGGGAAGGTACTGGTAAATAGAAGCTTTCATATGTATTTGATAACGGAGAACGAGCTTTTATAGATATAGCTAAGAAATTCTACTATGAAGATATGGATGTATTTGTAAGTGATACATCTAAAGATATGGAGAACATCCAGAAGTTACAACAGCTTATACAGCCAGCTATGCAAAATGGTGCAAGCTTACTTGAAGCTGCAGAGATCCTTACAAACGATAACTTCAATATACTTAAGCAGAAGCTTAAGGATATGCAGACTC
>ENA-OWLC01000171-OWLC01000171.1-metagenome-genome-assembly--contig:-NODE-171-length-16642-cov-6.582685_pt1 | contig 16642 bp, 10 predicted proteins | sample MGYA00245344_ERZ651092 | MGnify/ENA primary metagenome ERZ651092 (study PRJEB26857, sample SAMEA4031755) | metagenome | biome: human; feature: oral; material: saliva | place: Philippines | collected 2014... | reverse complement strand
AGTGGATTAACTTTAAACCAGTACGGCGTTGCCTCGCCTTGCCGTACTATTTGTAATGTCTGCGGCTTCGTCGCCTTGTCCTGATTTAAATTTAATCCACTATATCTTTGCCCAAACTGAAGTTTTCAGACGACCCCTTGACCGAACAACAACAATATCGGCTTCAAGAATCCCGTTTCAACATCATTCAAACCAAAAGGTCATCTGAAACCTTTCAGACGACCCCATCCGACCAAGGAAACCCATGAACATCACCGTCCTCGCCGTCGGCACCAAAATGCCCCGCTGGGTGGACGAAGCCGTCGGCGAATACGCCAAACGCTTCGGACGCGACGTCGCCTACACCCTCAAAGAAATCAAACCCGAAAAACGCGGCGCAGGCGTCAACGCCGCACAAGGCATGGCGGCGGAAGAAAAACGCATCCTCGAAGCCATCCCCCAAGGCGCATTCCTCATCGTCCTCGACGAACGCGGCAAAGCCCCGACCTCCGTCGAGCTGGCGGAACACCTCAAAAGCTGGCAGCAAAACGGCGAACACGTCTGCTTCGTCATCGGCGGCGCCGACGGCATGACCGACCGCCTCAAACAACAAGCCCGCATGATGATGCGCCTCTCCAGCCTCACCCTCCCGCACGGTATGGTGCGCGTCCTGCTGACCGAACAGCTCTACCGCGCCGTCTCCATCCTCCATAACCATCCCTACCACCGCGAATGACAAAAGCCGTACCCATAGGCAGGCTTTTCGGCTTAAAAGTAATTACTTGAAGTTATAGGAATTTTTTGTTACAAACAATTTAATCAAGAAAATCCTTGACACCTTCCCGGAATGAAAGTATAGTTTTAGCTTCTGACGCGGGATGGAGCAGCATGGTAGCTCGTCGGGCTCATAACCCGAAGGTCGTAGGTTCGAATCCTGCTCCCGCAACCAATTTTAAAAACCCTCGGTTTTCCGAGGGTTTTTTGTTGCCCGCCATTTCGGTAAAACGGCAAACAGGTTGGTTGCTGCGGGAAGGCGTTATGACCGGTTCGTTTATTTTTGATACATTCTCTGTCCTCGCGCAGGTGGGGCGGAAATGGCGCGCCGACAAATAAGCGGTATCGATGTAAACGGACCGGCTATGCCGTATTGTAAAAGGTCGTCTGAAAACTTTCAGACGACCTTCAATCTTTTTTCTCAATATGCCGCAACGGCTTAACGTTTTTTCTTGGCGTTTTTCTTTTCGGCGGCGGCAAGGCGCATGGCGACGAATTCGACCATCAGCTCTTTTTTCGTCCAGAAGAAGTTTTTCATTTTTTCCAGAGAATAGATTTTGCGCACCATCATGGGCAGGCCGGCATGGATGATGGCGGCGACTTCGCCGTTGCGGGTTTCGTCCGCCATGGCGGTTTTGAGGTCGGTCTGGTTGGCGGCGAGGTAGTCGCCGAGTTGTTTTTGAACGCTGGCGCTGATTTCAAATTGCTTAATCATGTTTTCTTTCCGTTTTGTGTTTGTCCCGCAGGGAATGGCGGCTATTAGTTTTAATTACATGCGCATTTTAACAAAATTTAATCTTATTGCATATAAACAGTCTGGAATTATGATGTGATTTACCATTTTTCGGGCGTAAAACAGACAGTCGTTGACATAAAGAAAACAGCCGCTGCGGTTTGGCGGGTAAAATACGCGTTTTCGAGCATGAGGTCGTCTGAAAATGTATTTGTGGTTTAAGCTCTTGCATGTGTTTTTTGTGATTTCGTGGTTCGCCGGGCTGTTTTACCTGCCGCGGATTTTTGTGAATCTGGCGCAGGTCGAAGCGGCGGAGCAGCCGGTGGAATATGAGCGGCTCTCGGCGATGGCGCGGCGGCTGTATAAGTTTATGTCGCCGTTGGGGTTCGGGACGCTGGTGTTCGGCATTTTGATTCCGTTTGTGACGGGCTGGTGGGGGCAGGGCTGGCTGCACGTGAAGCTGTTGATGGGCCTGCTGCTTTTGGCTTATCAATTTTATTGCGGCGCGCTGCTTCGCGGCTTTGAGGAAAAACGCAATACGCATTCGCACAAGTGGTACAGGGTGTTTAACGAAGTGCCTGTATTGATGATGGTCGTGGCTTTGTATATGGTGGTGTTCAAGCCGTTTTAAGGTGTGTGCAAAACCTGTTTTCAGACGACCTTCTTTTATATTGGAATCAAACAGATGACTATTGAAATCGAACGCCGCTTCCTGTTGAAAAACGATGACTGGAAGCGCGAAGCCTCTGCGCCGCAGGTGTTGCAGCAGGGCTATTTGAGCGTGGAAAAAGAGCGCACCATCCGCGTGCGCATTATTGACGACAAGGCTTGGTTGACTTTGAAAGGCTATATTTCGGATGTCAGCCGCAGCGAGTTTGAATACGAAATTCCTTTGGCGCACGCGCGGCAGATGATGGAGACGATGTGTCCGTTTAAGATGGAAAAACACCGTTATCGGGTGGAATTTAAGGGCTTTGTGTTTGAAATCGACGAGTATTTCGGCGATAACGCGCCTTTGGTGGTGGCGGAGGTCGAGCTGCCTGCGGAAGATACACCGTTTGAAAAACCGGACTGGCTGGGTGCGGAGATTACGTCGGAAGGAAAATTTACCAATGCGTATTTGAGCAAACATCCTTATTCGACTTGGTAGGCGGGTTGGGGAATAACGGTACGCCGCCGATACAGGTAGCAGATTGTAGCGTGGGCTTTGCCCGTGGAAAACGGCTTGGGCGGTTGCCCGATTCACAATTTTGATCGGCGGACTCGCGGGCGAAGCCCACGCTACGGTTGGCTTAATTTAATTTGCTATATCGGCTTGTTTGAGAATCACAAAGGTCGTCTGAAGGCACATTTTCAGACAACCTTTGTGATTTTTAGGTTGTAGCGTGGGCTTTGCTCACGGAAAACGGTTTGGAAGAGTGTCCGGTTCGGGATTAGATTGGCGGATTCGCGGGCAAAACCCGCGCTACGGCTGGCTTAATTTAATCCGCTATATCGGCTTGTTTAAGAAGCAAAAGGTCGTCTGAAAACCAGTTTTCAGACGACCTTTTGACTTTTTAGCCGATGTTAAGGCTGATAGCCGGGTTTCATGCCGTTGGGCAGGAGTTGCCAGACGTAGCCTGTGGTTTTCATTTTGCCGGCAACTTCGCCTGCTTCGTCGCCGTAGCCCCAGAAGTAGTCCACGCGGACGGCGCCTTTGATGGCGCTGCCTGTGTCTTGCGCCATGATGAGGCGGTTGAGGGCTTTTTTGGTGGTCGGATGGGCGGTGGCGACAAACAGCGGTGCGCCTAAGGTGATGTAGTGGCGGTCGATGGCGCCTGCGTATTCACCCAAGAGCGGGGTGCCCAATGCGCCGACCGGTCCGGCTTCGCTGCTGCCGGTCAGTTCGCGGAAGAAGACGTAGCTGGGGTTTTGTCCCAAGACTTCGGCGAGGCGGCCGGGGTTTTGCTTCATATAGGCCTTGATGCCCTGCATGCTGGTCTGACCCAGCGGCAGATAGCCTTTGTCCGCCATATAGCGGCCGATGGAAACATACGGATGTTCGTTTTTATCGGCAAATCCGACGCGGATGTATTTGCCGGACGGGGTTTTCAGACGACCCGAACCTTGGATGTGCATGAAGAAGAGTTCGACGGGGTCTTCTGCGTAACCGAGGATGGGGGCTTTGCCGTTGAGCGCGCCGCCGTTGATTTGGTTGCGGGTGTAATAAGGAACGAAGCGGCTGCCTTCAAATCTGCCTTTGAGGGCGGTGCTGCGGGCGGTAATGGGGAATTGGGAAAGGTCGGCGGTGTGTGTGCCGCTGTTGTCGATGACGCCGCTGTTGGCACCGGTTTGGCGGATGCGGACGGTGGCTTTGCTGCCTCTCAAATTGGCGGAAAGTGGGACGGAAACGAAGTCGTTGGGGATGCCGTAGATGGGGAAGCGGGCTTTGCTTGTGGCTTTGTCATCGCCGAGCAGGACGGGCTCGTAGTAGCCGGTGATGGTGCCTGCGGGGTTGCCGTTGTTGCTGACCTGCCAAGGGGTGAAATAGCGTTCGAAGAAATGTTTGGCTTGGAAATGGTGGAGGGGCGTCTGCATGGCTTGGGCGCAGACATCTTGCCAGCCTGCGCGGTTTTTCAGTTTCTCGCAGCCTAAGCGGAAGGATTGGAGGCTTTTGACGAAGTGTTGGGTGTTCCAGTGCGGCAGTTCTTGGTGGGACACGACGGTGTAGGTCGCGCCGCCGCCACTGACAGTAGTGCCTGCGGGGTCGGGCGTGCCGGTGGGGCGGTCGGGGCCTTTGATAGTGGTGGTGTCGACTTCGGGGAGTTTTTTGATGCGTTTGCTCGGGCAGGCGGAGAGGATGGCTGCGGTGATGGTGAGGAGTGTGATGCGGTATAGGTGTTTTTTCATAATGCTGTCTTAAAAGCCGTCTGAAATCGGGTGGATGGGAACGTGGTTTGCAGACGGGATATTGGTCCGTTTATTCAAGAGCTTGGGATTCTAACACAGTTTTTCCGCCTGCTTTGGTTCAAGGCGTGAGGTCGTCTGAAAGCGGATGGGGCAGGTTTTCAGACGACCTTGTGTGTTGTGGCGGCTATTGTTGATGGACGGGATATATTTTGGCTGCCGTATCGGCTGTTGGGAGGCGGGCTGTTTGCGGAAAACCGGTATGTTTGTCCGATACTTTCGTCATTTCCTTGTTAACATTCGTAACTGTGTTTATTACTTAAAAATAAAAATTATTTGCATTTGTTTAATTATCGGTTTATAAATATTTAGGCATAAGGTCGTCTGAATTTTCTTGGAGAAGGTTTATTGCAGCCGAATAGGATAGATAAGGCGGCGGGTGAAACGGATTGGGTAAAAGAATAAATGGTTTAGTTTTGGATATTTAGTTTTAAGGTTTGTTTTATATATGTTGATTGCTTTTTTGATTATGTTGCGCGAAGGCATCGAGGCCGCCCTGATCGTCGGCATCGTCGCGGGTTTTTTGAAACAGTCGGGACATTCACGGCTGATGCCTAAGGTGTGGCTGGGCGTGGCTTTGGCTGCGCTGATGTGTTTGGGCATCGGATACGGCATCCATTCGGCAACGGGCGAGATTCCGCAGAAGGAGCAGGAATTTGTGGTCGGCGTTATCGGTTTGGTGGCGGTGGCGATGCTGACTTATATGATTTTATGGATGAAAAAAGCTGCCCGTTCGATGAAGCAGCAGCTTCAGGATTCGGTTCAGACGGCCTTAAACCGCGGCAACGGCCAAGGCTGGGCTTTGGTCGGCATGGCTTTTCTGGCTGTGGCACGCGAGGGGCTGGAGAGTGTGTTTTTCCTCTTGGCGGTGTTTCAGCAGAGTCCGACTTGGTCTATGCCCGTCGGCGCGGTATTGGGGCTGCTGGCCGCAGTGGTCATCGGCGCGCTGATTTATCAGGGCGGTATGCGTCTGAATCTGGCAAAGTTTTTCCGCTGGACGGGCGCGTTTTTGATTGTGGTGGCCGCCGGTTTGGTGGCCGGTTCGCTGCGCGCGCTGCATGAGGCGGGCGTGTGGAACCACCTGCAAGAAGTGGTGTTTGATTCTTCCAAATACCTGCATGAAGACAGCCCGATGGGCGTGCTGCTCGGCGGCTTCTTCGGCTATACCGACCACCCGACGCAGGGCGAGGTGCTGGCGTGGCTGCTGTATTTGGTTCCGGTCATGATTTGGTTTCTGCACGGCAGCAGGCCCGCCGCGGTGCAGAGGTCGTCTGAAAGCCATTAGTGGCGTTAAAAAATTCCGTATCCCATTCTTATCAACATGCCAAAGAGGTTTAAAATGAAAAAACTCAATATAACTGCTTTATCCGTGATGCTGGCTTTGGGTCTGACCGCGTGTCAGCCGCCTGAAGCGGAAAAATCTGCGCCTGCCGCGTCAGGTGCATCAAGCGCGAGTGCCGACGGCACCGTCAACGTTGGCGTGAACGACACCGCCTGCGAACCGATGGAACTGACCGTACCGAGCGGACAAGTCGTGTTCAACATCAAAAACAACAGCGGCCGCAAGCTCGAATGGGAAATCCTCAAAGGCGTGATGGTGGTCGATGAACGCGAAAACATCGCCCCCGGACTTTCCGACAAAATGACCGTTACCCTGCTGCCGGGCGAATACGAAATGACCTGCGGCCTTTTGACCAACCCGCGCGGCAAGTTGGTGGTAACCGACAGCGGCTTTAAAGACACGGGCAACGAAGCTGATTTGGAAAAACTCGCCAAACCGCTTGCCGACTATAAAGTTTACGTTCAAGGCGAAGCCAAAGAGCTGGTTGCCAAAACCAAAGCCTTCACCGATGCCGTCAAAGCGGGCGACATCGAAAAAGCCAAATCCCAGTTTGCCGCCGCCCGCACCCACTACGAACGCATCGAGCCGATTGCCGAACTCTTCAACGAACTCGACCCCGCCATCGACGCGCGTGAAGACGACTTCAAAGACAAAACCGAAGACGCGGCCTTCACCGGCTTCCACCGCATCGAACACGTCCTTTGGGTCAAAAAAGATGTATCCGGCGTGAAAGACATTGCCGACAAACTCATGAAAGACGTTGAAGCCCTGCAAAAAGAAATCGACGCCCTCTCCTTCCCGCCGAACAAAGTCGTCGGCGGCGCGGCAGTGTTGATTGAAGAAGTTGCCGGCAGCAAAATCAGTGGCGAAGAAGACCGTTACAGCCACACCGACTTGAGCGACTTCCAAGCCAACATTGAAGGCGCGCAAAAAATTGTCGAACTCTTCCGTCCGATGATTGCCGAGAAAAACAAAGCCCTGCTCGAGAAAGTCGATGCCAACTTCAAACAAGTAACCGACATCCTCGCCAAATACAAAACCAAAGACGGCTTTGAAACCTACGACAAACTCAGCGACGAAGACCGCAAAACCCTTCAGGCACCAATTAACGCCCTTGCCGAAGACCTGAGCCAACTGCGCGGCACACTGGGCCTCAAATAAACTTGACCCGCCCGTTTCAGACGACCTTTTGAGGATACAAGGGGTCGTCTGAAAACTTATCGCTGATGCCCTCTCCCACGGAAAGGGAAAGGCCGTAGCGTGGGCTTTGCCCGCGAAAACCCGAATACAGAAATCGTAGGCTGGGTCGGGTTTGCCAACCCAACCTGCCCTGCTGACAGCCGTATCAAAAATTAAACGGGTTAGCTGTATTGCCGTTCCAAGATTAGATTTCTGAGAAAGTTTGGTTTGCCCCAAATGCAAGCATTTCGGAGGTCCGCTAATCCTCCGGTAGAAGAACAGGTAGGGTGTGTGGCGCAGCCACGCACGCGGAAATCGCGCATCCCTTACCGTTTATTGGATTGATCGACAATTCAAAGTTTTCAGACGACCTTAAACGTCGTCTGAACATCCAAGACAGCTAACTGTAAACAAAACAACCGCGTACATACGCCGCCCGAATCCCCGCAAAGGACTCCACCATGAGCCAAGACAACAACCCACAACCCACCCAACCGACCAAACGCACCCTGTTCAAAACCGTCCTAGCCGCAGGCGCAGCCGGCGCGGCAGGCTGGTTCGCCGGCAAACAACAAGGCGAAACCGCCGCCGAGACCCGCAACAACGAACACTCCCCGCAAGCCTACCCCTGCTACGGCACCCACCAGGCCGGCATCACCACCCCGCACCAACTCTTCGGCATCATGTGCGCCTTCGACGTAACCGCCAAAGACCCCAAACAACTCGAAAACCTCTTCCGCACCCTCACCGCCCGCATCGAATTCCTCACCCAAGGCGGCGAATACCAAGACGGCGACGAAAAACTCCCCCCCGCAGGCAGCGGCCTGCTCGGCAAAACATTCCGCCCCGACGGCCTCACCATCACCGTCGGCGTCGGCAGCAGCCTCTTTGACGACCGCTTCGGACTCAAAGACAAAAAACCCCGCCACCTCCAAGAAATGCGCGACTTCCCCAACGACCGCCTCCAAAAATCATGGTGCGACGGCGACCTCAGCCTCCAAATTTGCGCCTTCACCCCCGAAACCTGCCAAGCCGCCCTGCGCGACATCATCAAAAACACCGCCCAAACCGCCGTCATCCGCTGGAGCATAGACGGCTGGCTGCCCAAAGCCGAACCCGGCGCCATCGCCGCCCGCAACCTCTTAGGCTTCCGCGACGGCTCCGGCAATCCCGACGTATCCGATCCCAAAATTGCCGACCAAGTCCTCTGGACAGGCATCGCCACCAACAGCCAAGACGAACCCGCCTGGGCTAAAAACGGCAGCTACCAAGCCGTCCGCCTCATCCGCCACTTCGTCGAATTCTGGGACAGAACCCCATTGCAGGAACAAACCGAAATCTTCGGCCGCCGCAAATACAGCGGCGCCCCCATGGACGGCAAAAAAGAGAGCGACACCGCCGACTTTGCCAAAGACCCCGACGGCAAAACCACCCCCAAAGACAGCCACATGAGGCTCGCCAACCCGCGCGACCCCGAGTTCATGAAAAAACACCTGCTCTACCGCCGCGCCTTCAACTACTCCCGCGGCCTCGCCGCCAACGGCCAGCTTGACGTCGGCCTGATTTTCATCTGCTACCAAGCCAACCTCGCCGACGGCTTCATCTTCGTCCAAAACCTGCTCAACGGCGAACCGCTGGAAGAGTACATCAGCCCCTTCGGCGGCGGCTATTTCTTCATCCTCCCCGGTGTTGAAAAAGGCAGCTTCCTCGCCCAAAGCCTACTCAGCGCGTGAACACAGGTCGTCTAAAACCTGACGGTGCATAGGTTTTATGCGTCAAACTCTCCCTGAAAAAGGTCGTCTGAAAACCAAGTATTCCGGTTTTCAGACGACCTTTCCGTCAAATGGGCACAAATTCAGAATAAGCTAACCCGTAGCGTGGGCTTCGCCCACGACCTTCCATCCGAACATCCGAATCTAATCCTCTCTTTTCATTCCGTGGGTAGAACCCACGCTACGGGCGGCTGGCTCTCCCGTCTGGCGGGAGAAGGTAGGTTCTACGGCTTGCACGAATTTGATTTTACCTAAACACACAAAACCACCCCCATCCTAACCTTCCCCCGCCAGACGGGGGAAGGAACAAATTGCCGTTGCAGCAAATCGTAGCGTGGGCTTCGCCCACGACCTACCGTCCGAATATCCGAATCCAATCCTCCCTGTTCATTCCGTGGTTAGAACCTACGCTACGGGAGGCTGAATTTTTGATACAGCATCATCTGCCGTCATTCCTGCGCAGGCGGGAATCCATCGGAAATTTTAAGAAGCAGATATTTGAAAAACAGTTTCCAAAATTCAAAAGTGGATTCCCGCCTGCGCGGGAATGATGGTGTGAGTATTTTTGAATTCAGTATGGGAAACGGTTGGAAGGATGGGATAAAGAATCAAAAGGTCGTCTGAAAAATTGGGAATTCCAGTTTTCAGACGACCATTCGTCAAGTGGACACAAATTCAGAATAAGCCAACCCGTAGCGTGGGCTTTGTCCACGACCTGCCGTCCGAACATCCGAATCCAATCATCTCTGTTTATTCGTGGGTAGAACCCACGCTACGAGCGGCTGGTAACGGATAGGGCAAAGCAAAAAGGTCGTCTGAAAACCTAATTTCGGTTTCAGACGACCTTTTTCTTGTCTGCTGTACGGCTTATTGCTGTTTCGCCGCCCATTCCGCAGGTGTGGCGGCAACGGAAATCGACAGCGCGTGTAATTCGTTGCTGGCCAATTGCGCCTTCAGACCGTCTTTGATCAGGCGGTGGCGGGCGAGGCGGGCTTTGCCTTCAAACTCGGAAGAGACGATGACGGCGAAAAAGTGATGCCCGTCGCCTTCGACTTCGACGTGTTCGCAAGCGGCAACACCTTCAATCAGCGATTTGACTTGTTCTGGGGTAAGCATTTGTATTCCTTGTTTCAAAAACATTGCGGCATTATACAGAATAATGCCGCTTAACATCGCCAACTTGCTGAAGATGGTATCCGAAACATAATTTATTAATATTGAATTAACATAAGGTTTGCAGAGGTCGTCTGAAACGTTTTCAGACGACCTCTTTTCTTATTTTTGGATTCCGGATACTTAAAAATATCATTTTTTTAGTACGAGTGAATTCAGGCAAAAGGGTTTTGGCATATAAATTGCTTTCAGATAAAAGATAAAGTTTCACTTTGATTGCAAAATAAAGTTAAGAAAATAGAAGATATCAAAGATAAGCGGATATATAAATAGCTAAAAGGTCCTGAAATCAGGTTTGAGAGATTGTTATCTGAGGTATAGATAAATTCTGAAATTTGTTTGAAAGTGACAATATGCGTCATATCCGTTGAATAAATTTTGCAATCGAAATATCGGTATCAAATACGATATTTTCATTTTTGGTTATTGGATTGGATGTTTGAAAAGCAGGTTATTCCATCAGTTCAATAATATATTAAGTTTATTTGTTTAACATTTTAAATCAGAGAGTCAGCATGAATAAAATCTATCGTGTCGTATGGAACGAAACCACACAGACGTGGAACGCGGTGGCAGAATTTGCCAAAGCGCATGGGAAAACAGCTTCATCAGGCATAGGCGGTATTGTTGCCTCCGCAGGCGTGCGCTTCGCGTTTACCGCCATCATGTCCGGCCTGCTGCTTGCCAGCGGTCAAGTCATGGCCGCAGAAAATAGCGGCAAAACCCTTGCCAATGGCACAGTTTTATCTGCAGCCGCCGATGGTACTGATTACAACACCTGTTATTTCGATACCGTCAGCTACAACGTGGTCTGTGGTGATGATACTACGAAGGCGTTAGATTTCATTCCTCAAACCGGTGGGCAACCCCCAAAACAAGGTAAATCTGTCGCCATCGGACAAGGAGCCCAAACCAGCGGAGAAAGTAATGTTGCCATCGGTCCGAAAACGGTTACTGCCAACACAGGCTCTATTGCCATCGGCGTGGCGGCAAGTGCCAATCACAACCAATCTATCGCTATGGGACAGGAGGCATCAGCAAAAGGTGAAGCCGATGTCAGTATTGGAAAATTGGCAGGCGATACCGTTTCTTCCGACGGCCGCAATATTTCCATTGGCGAGAGCGCGCTGAAAGGCGGCTCGGGAGTCAATAATGTCATCGCCATCGGTTCGTCGGCAGGCATTAATTCCAATAGTAGTCATTCGGTTTATATCGGAACCGGTGCGACCGGTATGGATCCCAAAAATATTTCCATCGGATATCAGGCGAACACCAAAAGCGGCAGTATTGCAGTTGGTGACAACTCAAATGCGCAGGGCAGTTCGTCCGTTGCCATCGGTACCAAATCCGTTGTAACCGATGTAGCATCTAATGGCGTTGCCATTGGTTTCAATTCCACTACTTCGGGATTGAGTGCTGTCGCTATCGGTGGTTCAAGTTCGATCGGTAAAGGTGCCAATGCATCGGGACCTGCCAGCCTGGCAATAATGGGTACCGCCGTCGCTTCTGCACCGCGTGCCATATCCATAGGCGAATTTACGGTCGGATCAGGAGCTTATGGTATTGCCATCGGCGGTAAAGCAAATGCACAGGGTACTTCTTCCATCGCGATTGGCGGCAGTCAGGCGCAAGACAAAGGAGCGACTGCTGCGGGTCATTTCTCAACCGCTATCGGTTATGGTGCCAAGACAGTCAATCAGGATACCACTGCCGTCGGTAAAAACAGCACGGCAAACGGTCTGCGCGCCACAGCCTTCGGTGTAGACAGCAATGCAGGTGCTGAAAACGCCTTGGCTGCTGGTCCGCAAACCACCGCTTCTGCCAAAGGCGCGATTGCCGTCGGTTTTGCCACTCAGGCAACCGGTTTGAGCAGCATCGCAGTCGGTAAAGAAGCCATTGCCACTACAGAAACTTCTACTTCACTCGGTCAAAACAGCCAAGCCACCGCCAACAACGCTGTCGCCATCGGTAACAAAGCCGTAGCGGCAGGTACGGGCAATATCGTGGTAGGTACGAACGCGGGCGTGTACGACGCCGCCGTTTCCGCAGGACGTACAGTCGGTGCGGACACCGTCTATATCGGCGCGGACAGCGGTCGCAATGCTTATACCAACGAACGCCAAATCTCCATCGGTAAAGGTACGGGCAACAACGCCACCGGCGTGGATAACATCGCTCTTGGCTTGCGTTCCGGCGCATTTGTGGTCGGTGCGAACAACGTCGCTATCGGTAGGGAAGCAGGTATGGGCACGGATGCCCAAAAACTGAGCGTCACTTCCACTGTCGCCATCGGTGAAGCTGCAAAAGGCAGCTTCAGCAACACCGTAGCCATCGGTAAAACGGCCTTGGCAGAAAAAGAATCCGCAGTTGCCGTCGGTATGGTTTCCAAAGCCAGCGGCGACAATTCCGTCGCCATTGGTAAGACTGCCAATGCCAGCGCACACGAAACCGTTGCCATCGGTCACGAGACGGTTGCCGGAGCCGTTTCTTCCGTCGCGGTTGGTCAGCGTGCCAACGCATCAGGCAGTGAGGCGGTCGCATTGGGTATTGATTCCAACGCCTCCGGTAAGTTTGCTGTCGCCATCGGTAACATGGCGAAGGTAACCGACAGCAAACTCAACGGCATTGCCATCGGCAGCAATGCTGTCGCTTCGGAAGACTATGCAATGGCGATGGGTCTTGACACCCAAGCAACGGGCAACAGCTCGATTGCCTTTGGTAATACTGCGAAAGCGCTTGGGAAGGAAGCTGTTGCCTTTGGTCATTTGGCAACTGCTGCAAAAAACAATACCCTCGCACTTGGTGTTTCTGCTAATTCCGCCGAAGTCGGTGCAGTAACTTTGGGTGCATACACCAAAGCTGATGCTGTTACGGGAACTGCATTGGGTTATTCTGCTCATGCCGTCAATGAAAACGATGTCGCTTTGGGCGGCAACAGTTTGACTGAAGCGCACCACAACGGCGACTACACGCTGAATGGCAACTATACCGCTGCCGGAACAAGCTCTTACGGTACGGTTTCCGTCGGTAGCATCAATACCGCTGAAGCAGGCAAACCTAGCAATGCCTTCACCCGTCAAATTCAAAACGTTTCCGCGGGTGTTATCAGCGCAACCAGCACCGACGCCATCAACGGCAGCCAGCTTTACGCGACCAATTCTTACCTGCTCAACTTGGGTAACAACGTCAAAAACGCCTTGGGTGGTAAAACTGCAATCGACGGTGAGGGCAACCTAACCCTGAACGATTTGGGCGGCACAGGCAAAGCCAATGTTCACGACGCTTTGGAAGCGATGAACAACAAAATCAATCAATTGGGCGGCGGCAGCTCCAGCCATTTTTACAGTGTTCAGACGCCTTCAAATGACCGTGGTAACTACAATAATGACGGCGCAACCGGATTAGATGCCCTGGCGGCAGGCGCGGACGCGCAGGCAGCGGGCGCATTTGCCGTAGCGGTCGGTACTGGCGCGCAGGCGGCGATTTCCAACTCTATCGCCATCGGTAGAAACGCTACCGTCAATGCAGACACCGCATCCGATGTTAAGGTTCACGGTTTGACCAAAGGCGAAGGCTCCGTCGCCATCGGCTCAAACACCAAGGCCAGCGGCACCAACGCCACAGCCGTCGGCCAATCATCCAATGCTTACGGTCAAAACTCTTTAGCAGCCGGTCAATCATCCAATGCAGTGGGTAAATCCAGCGTAGCGCTTGGTGACGGTGCAAATGCCACCCAAGACTCCGCCACAGCACTCGGTCCATATAGCCAGTCCACGGCGGCAGGTGCGACCGCGTTGGGTTTCAATACCCGCGCGACTGCTTTCGGTACCGTCGCAGCAGGACGGAACAGCAAAGCCGTTGCCAATAATGCCGTAGCAATGGGTAACGAAGCTGACGCGCAAAAAGAAGACACCATCGCCATCGGCTACAACGCCCAAGCCACGCAAAACCGTGCCGTGGCCTTCGGCAAAAACGCCCAAGCCACCGCAGGTGATACCGTTGCCTTCGGTGATGCGGCAAAAGCATCCGTCGGCAATGCCATTGCCTTCGGTAAAAACGCCAATGCCGCTCATGCAGACTCCATCGCATTGGGTGCCAATTCCGCGACTGAAGCAGCCGTTCAGACGACCTCTGCCACCGTTGGCAGCCTGACCTTCGGCAACTTCGCAGGTAACACCCCTGAGTCCACACTCAGCATCGGTACGGCAGGCAAAGAGCGTACGATTACCAACGTCGCCGCAGGCCGCATCAGCGACAGCAGCACCGACGCAGTGAACGGCAGCCAGCTTTATGCGACTCAAAACGTCATGAACAACATCGGTAAGAGCGCAGTCAGCGTATTGGGTGGAAACGCAGCCATTGCGAATGACGGCACTATTAAGATGACTAACATCGGCGGTACGGGCGCATCCACCATTGAAGGCGCGATTTCCGCCATCAACAACGCCTCTTACAAGTCGTTTAAGCTGAATACGGCTAAAACCAGCGGTACCAACGGTGAAGCCAACAACCACTCGCTGAAAGAAATTACCAACGGTTCGACCATCACGTTGGAAGCGGGTAAAAACATCGTGCTGAACCAAAACGAATCTACCGTCAGTATCAATACCGCCGATGCGCCTGAGTTTGCCGGCAAAATCACCGCCAAAGGCGGACTGGATATGTCCAACACCAAGATTACCAATCTGGGCAAGGGCGAAAAGCCGACCGATGCGGTTAACCTGAGCCAGTTGACCGATGCCATCAACAACGTTCATGTTACTACCCTGACGACAGTGACCAACGATGCTCCGTTTGCTTACGTTTCAGCGGATGGCAGAATCCTGAAGCGCAACGTAACGGTTGATGGTTCAGGCGTGAAAAAAGTCTCCTTTGTCTATGCTGATGATGCAAATACATCATATAACGGTGCGGTAACCATTGCCGCGCTGAACCCTACCGATCCGCAAACCACCGTTCCGACCACGGTTGGCAACGTTGCTGCAGGTAAGGGACAAAATGATGCGGTAAACGTATCCCAACTGGACAAAGTTGCCAAAGCCTTGGGTACTTCCGTCAACAGCGCGACCGGCGAAATCGCCGCACCGAAATACTCTGTGATTTCCGGCAGCCCTGCGACTTCAGGCGTAGCTGATTACAACGATGTCGGCAGTGCATTGACTGCCTTGAGCAATGCCGTCCGCGCACCTCTGACTTTTGCAGGCGACAGCGGTACGCCTTCAACCCGTCAATTGGGCAGCACTGTTGCCGTTAAAGGTGGCGAAGCCGATGCAACCAAACTGTCCGACAGTAACAACATCGGTGTGGTTTCAGACGACGTCAATGGTACGCTCAACGTCAAACTTGCTAAAGATTTGCAAGGTTTGAACAGCGCGCGATTCGATACTGATGGCAGCTCCACGACCATCAATGGCGGCAATGTTACCTTGGTTGGAAAAGACGGTGAAGTAAACGCTTCAACAGCCGAAGGCAATACTTTGACCGACCAGGACGGCAATACCACCAAATCCATTGCCGGTATTACCGAATTGACCGATGAGGCTGGCAATACCAACTTGCTGAACGCCAAAGGCATCGAATTGAGCAATACCGACGGCGGCCACAGTGCGTTCAAAGCCGACGGCAGCAGCATTTCCGATAAAAACGGCAACAAAGTCGATACTACGGCAACCGGTATTACGTTGACTTCGGCAGCAAACGGCGGCAAACAAACCGTCAGCCTGACTCAAAACGGCTTGAACAACGGCGGCAACAAGATTGCCAACGTAGCCAAAGGTACGGACGACACCGACGCCGTCAACGTCGCCCAGCTGAACGAACAACTCGCCGCCACTGAAAAAACCACCACCGTCGTTGCCGGTAAGAACGTGACCGTCAGCGAAAAAGTGGACGGCAACAACACCGAGTACACGGTTAACGCCGACAAGACCACCCTCAGCCAAGCGGCTAACGGTGCGGTTAAAGTCAGCGAAGGTGCGAAAGACGCCGACGGTGTCACCGATTACGCCCTCGACCTGACCGACGAAGCCAAAGCCGACATCGCCAAAGGCGTAGCGGCGAAAGACGCGGTGGACAACAAAGGCCTGACCTTTGCCGCCGACAACGGCACGACCGGTGCGAAGAAACTGGGTGACAGCCTGAGCGTCAAAGGCGACGGCAACATCTTGACCCGCGCCGACGAAAACGGCATCGGCTTCTCGCTGGCCGACAAGATTACCGTCGGCAAAGCAGGCAACGGCAACAAACCGCTCGTAATCGACGGTACCGCCGGTCTGATTTCCGGTCTGAGCAACACCATCCTAGGCGGTGCGGACTTTGCCACTAAAGGCCAAGCCGCAAGCGAAGAGCAGCTGAACGCAGCCCAAGCCAACCTGGCGAACCTGCTCGGTGGTAACGCGGCCAACGACAAAGGCAACGTGACCACTACCGACATCGGCGGTACAGGCAAAGACAACGTCCACGACGCCATTGCCGCAGTGAAAGAAACTGCCGACAAAGGCTGGAACCTGAACGCCAACGACGAAACCTCGTCTGAAAAAATCGCTGCAGGCGACACCGTAACCTTCAAAGAAGGCAAAAACGTCAAAGTCAGCCGCAACGGTAAGAACATCACCGTAGCGACTTCAGACGACGTCTCCTTCGACAAAGTGACCGTAGGCGGCAGCGTTCTGACCGACAACGGATTGACCGTGGGCAACGGCAAAGCAGGCAAACCTGTCAGCCTGACCAAAGACGGTCTGAACA
>ENA-OWLC01000168-OWLC01000168.1-metagenome-genome-assembly--contig:-NODE-168-length-16793-cov-4.745609_pt1 | contig 16793 bp, 17 predicted proteins | sample MGYA00245344_ERZ651092 | MGnify/ENA primary metagenome ERZ651092 (study PRJEB26857, sample SAMEA4031755) | metagenome | biome: human; feature: oral; material: saliva | place: Philippines | collected 2014... | reverse complement strand
TATCCATGCGGTCTTCGTGTTTGCGGGTGTGGATGATGTCGTTGTAGCGGTCGGGGTCGGTATCGAGGTTGTGGTTGTAGTAGTCCAGGCCGGCTTTTTTGAAGTCTTCCGCCATGCCGTCTTCGAGCATGCCGAAGGTGCCGCACACTTCCATGCCCAAGCTTTTTACCGCGCTGATGATTTCGGAAACGACAGCCACGTCTTTAGGCTTAGGGCCGCGCCATGCCGCGCCCATGCAGAAACGGCTGGCGCCGCGCGATTGGGCAATTTTGGCTTTTTCGACGATTTCGTCCACATCCATCATCTGCTCTTTGCCCAGATTGGTGTTGTGGTGTGCCGATTGCGGGCAGTAGGCGCAGTCTTCGGGGCAGCCGCCGGTTTTGATGGAGAGCAGGGTGGAGAGTTGGATTTCGCGCGGATTGAAGTTTTGGCGGTGGATTTCGGCGGCTTGGAAAACGAGGTCGAGGAAAGGCAGTCCAAACAAGGCCTCGACATCGCATTTTTTCCAATAACGCGCAGTCGGATGCGGCTTGCGCTCGGTTTGACGGCGCAAGGCTACGGGAGATACGGTCATAGTGTGTTCTTTCGTGTTTACAGCGGCGCAGTGTCGCTGACGGCTTGACTGCCGGCGCAATGACGGCAGCAGCAGGTTTGAAATCAATATAAAAGGCCGTCTGAAACGGCGCAGCAAGTGTAACGCTTTTGATAATGTAGGGCAAATGTTTCAGACGGCCTGAAATATGGTCTGCCCGGGTTTGCTATAATCGCATTTTTAATTTTTCCGTTTTCTTATGAATGCGCCCAAAGCCTTCGCCGTACTCGGCCCGACCGCCGGCGGTAAAACCGCACTGGCCTTAAATATTGCCCAATCGTTGCCGGTAGAAATCATCAGTTTGGATTCCGCGCTGGTGTATCGCGGCATGGACATCGGTACGGCCAAGCCGACTGCCGAAGAGCTTGCCGCCGTACCGCATCATTTGATTGATATTATCTCGCCGCTGGAAAGTTACAGCGCGGCGGATTTTGTCGGCGACTGCGTGCGCTTGGTGAACGAAATACATGCGCGCGGTCGCTATCCGCTGATTGTCGGCGGCACGATGATGTATTTCCACGCGCTGACGGAAGGTTTAAACGATTTGCCCGGCGCGGATGCGGCAGTGCGCGCACAGCTTCAGGCGGAAAAGAACGAACACGGTCTGGCAGGCCTGTATCGCCGTTTGCAGGAAGTTGACCCGATTACGGCAGGCCGTCTGAAAGCCAATGATAGCCAGCGCATTGAGCGCGCTTTGGAAGTCTATCTTTTGACCGGCAAGCCTTTGAGCGAACATTTTACAGAGCAGAAACAGGCTGCGCCTTTATTGGATTTATGCACGGTTGCCCTGATTCCCGAAGACCGTCATTTGTTACACCGCCAAATCGAAAAACGCTTTTTAAATATGCTGGAACACGGTTTCCTCGATGAAATGCACGTCTTACGCCGTGATTATCCTCAGCTGCATGCCGATATGCCGTCTATGCGCTGCGTGGGCTACCGTCAGGCTTGGGATTATCTCGAAGGCGAAACCGATTATGACACCTTTGTCGAAAAAGGCATTGTCGCCACGCGCCAGCTTGCCAAACGCCAGTTGACCTGGTTGCGGAAAATTCCTTTGGCGCACACGCTAGACCCTTACGCAGACAGTAATTATGTTCAGACGGCCTTAGCCTTGGCGCGTCGGCATTTTCAGGAATAATCCATGCTGACCACGCCACCACTTGCGCCTAAGACGTTGACCGCATTAAAAGAATTTGGTATTTACACACTGGAAGATTTGCAAAAAATCGGCGCAGTCCGCGCATTTCTATTGCTTAAAGCATCGGGTTTGACCGTAACCAAAAGCACCTTGTGGCAACTGGATGCGTTGGTTTCAGGTGTGGACGTCCGGCATATTTCCGAGGAGAGAAAGACGGAGCTGGGCAAGGCCTTGAAAAACCATCCTCCTGTTGCCGTTTTCCCTTCGCAAAACGATATGGAAGCCTTTATGCGGCTGGCAATAGAACAGGCCAGACAATCGGCGGCATTGGGCGAAGTGCCCGTTGGCGCGGTCATCGTATATCAAGGCGAGGCAATCGCAGCGGCACACAATACCTGCATTAGCGACCACAATGTCAGCCACCACGCCGAAATCAACGCGCTTGCCACCGCAGGCAAAGCTTTACAAAACTACCGCTTGGAAAATTGCGACGTGTACATCACCCTAGAACCTTGCACCATGTGCGCCTCTGCCTTGATACAGGCACGGGTCGGGCGCGTGATTTATGGTGCGGCCGAACCCAAAACCGGTGCGGCAGGCAGCGTAGTTGATTTGTTTGCCGACAAACGTCTGAACAAGCATACCGCAATTTTCAGCGGCATATTGGCAGACGAATGCCAAAGCGTATTGCAGGATTTCTTTGCCGCCAAACGGAAGGCCGTCTGAATTTCAGACGGCCTGTCAGCAAAAATACTTTATTTTAAATTTTCGGATTTCCCATGTCAGTCAATCATTACGAAAACTTCCCAGTCGGCTCCATTGTGCTGCCGCGCCGTTTGCGCAAGCCGGTTCACGCCGTTTACGCTTTTGCACGGACGGCGGACGATATTGCCGACGAAGGCAATGCCGAAGCAGCCGAACGCTTGCACCAACTGGACGAACTGAAGGCAGAGTTAGACCGCATTGAACAAGGCGGAAAACCGCAAACGGCTTTGATGCAGCGTTTGTACAACGAAGCGATTGTGCCGTTTCAATTGCCGTTGCAGCCGTTTTATGATTTGCTGGCGGCGTTCAGTCAGGATGTGGTCAAAACCCGTTATGAAAACTTTGGCGAATTGATTGCCTATTGCCGTTTGTCCGCCAATCCGGTGGGGCGCATTATGCTGCATTTGTACGGGCAAACCGATGAAGTGAGTATGGCTCGAAGCGACGGCATTTGCACTGCTTTGCAGCTGATTAATTTCTGGCAGGACGTGGCGGTAGATTGGCAGAAAGGGCGCGTGTACATCCCTCAGGAAGATTTGCAGAAGTTCAAAGTCAGCGAAGAGCAGATTGCGGCCGGTAAAGCCGACTTCGCCTTCCAGCGACTGATGGCGCATGAGTGCCAACGTGCTTTTCAAATGCTGAAGGCAGGCTCGCCGTTGGGCAAAACCCTCAAAGGGCGAATCGGTTTTGAGCTGCGCATGATTATTGTCGGCGGCCAGTTGATTTTACAGAAGCTGGACGGTTGCAAATATGATGTGTTTAACCAGCGGCCGCTGTTGGATAAAAAAGACTGGATGATTATCATCAAGCGGGCTTTGATGAAGAAATAAAAAAAGGCCATCTGAAATTGATGTTTCAGACAGCCTTGATGTTTTCGATTAACGGTTTTTCAAACGGTTGATGCGGTTGTCCAAAGAAGGATGGGTGCTGAACCAAGAGTCTTTGGCATCGCTGGCAATGCCCATTGCCGTCATGGTTTGCGGCAAATCGCTGGGGTTGCCTTTCAAGCGTTGAAGGGCGGCAATCATTTTCGGCGCGCCCACCAGTTTTGCAGCGCCCGCATCGGCGCGGTATTCGCGTTGGCGGCTGAACCACATCACGATAATGCTGGCAAGGAAGCCGAATACAACCTGCAAGACCATGCTGACCATGAAATACGTGCTTTGAGAAGTGCTGCCGTCATTGTTGCGCGCCACCATGCTGGAAACGATACGCGCCAAGAAGACGACAAAAGTATTCACAATACCTTGAATCAGCGTCAGCGTTACCATATCGCCGTTGCCGACGTGTGCCATTTCATGCGCCAAAACGGCTTCGACTTCATCGCGGGTCATGTGGTCGAGCAGGCCGGTGCTGACAGCGACGAGCGAGCTGTTTTTGGTGGCACCGGTTGCGAAGGCGTTAGGCTCGGGCGAGTTGTAAATGGCGACTTCCGGCGTTTTCAGATTCCATTGGCGGGCTTGCGCTTCAACGGTTGCCAACAGCCAAGCTTCTTCTTCGCTTTGGGGCTGGTCGATGACGACGGCGCCGACCGAATGTTTGGCGATGGTTTTCGACATCAGCAGGGAGACAATCGAGCCGCTGAAGCCGACGACTGCGGAATAAGCCAACAGGCTGCCGACTTGGTCGGTACTGTTGATGCCCAAGATGGCCAAAACAACACGGATGACAACCAAAACGGCGATATTGGTTGCGATAAACAAGAAAATGCGTTTCACCGATTATTCCTTTTTAGTGTGGTTTGTGAGGTGATTTTTATATGGGCGCATTGTCTCAAAAACTCTATAGAGATGAAACAGCATGATAGGCAAAGGTATGCAAATTCAAAGCAATTGAAGCAAAGGCCGTCAGAAAAGGCAGTCTCAACCAGTGAGAATCGCTTTTCAGATGGCCTTTGATAGGTAAAACTATCTGCCGGCTTCTTCCAGCCAGTTGCGCGGTATGAGGAATTGATTGAGGCGTGCTTCGGGCGAACCTTCTTCCGGCGCAAATTGATACTCAAAGCGCACCAAAGGCGGCATGGACATCAAAATGCTTTCCGTGCGTCCGCCGCTTTGCAGGCCGAACAGCGTGCCTCTGTCCCAAACCAAGTTAAATTCGACATAGCGTCCGCGACGGTAGAGTTGGAAATCGCGTTCACGTTCTCCATAAGGCGTGTTTTTACGTTTGGCCACAATCGGCAGATACGCTGTGATATAGCCTTCTCCGACCGCCTTGATAAAATTCAGGCAGGTATCGAAATCCCAGCGGTTTAAATCGTCAAAAAACAGGCCTCCCACGCCGCGTGTTTCGTTACGGTGTTTCAAGTAGAAATATTCGTCACACCATTGCTTGAATTCAGGATAAACCGATTCGCCAAATGGCGCGCATACGTCTCGCGCTACGGTGTGCCAATGCACAATATCTTCTTCAAACGGATAAAACGGCGTCAAATCAAAGCCGCCGCCGAACCACCAAACCGGCTCGGCATTTTCAGGATAGGCAATAAAAAAGCGCACGTTCGCATGGCTGGTCGGGACATAAGGATTTTTCGGATGAATGACCAGCGACACGCCCATGGCTTCAAACGCCGCGCCCACCAGTTCAGGACGATGCGCCGTCGCCGAAGCAGGCATTTTGCTGCCTTTCACATGCGAAAAATTCACACCCGCCTGCTCGAATACCGCGCCGTTTTTTAATACGCGTGTTTCGCCGATGCCCAGTTTCCCCGTCCATGCTTCATGCACAAATTCGGCTTCGCCATCTTCTTGCTCCAAAGCGGCGCAGATTTGGTTTTGCAGGGTTTTGAGGAGGTTTAGAACAGATTCTGTGTGCATGATATTTCCTTGATGGTGTTTTGTTATGGGCAAATTTTTGCACAGGCCTATCTTGTAACCAAGCTTCATTCATCAGCAATAGATTGAAAGGTATCGATGATGTTGCGATACTTTTCAGACGGCCTTGATTTATTCAGTAAAAAAGGTATGTGCGCCCAAATAGTTTTTGGCGTAAAACGGGGTGGAAAGTTTTTCGGTTTTGATGGTTTTGCCGCTGCTGGGGGCGTGGATGAATTCGCCGTTGCCGATGTAGAGGCCGACATGGGAATACTTGTGTGCGCCGCCGGTATTGAAAAAGACCAGATCGCCGGCTTTTAATTTGTCATCGGAAATTTTACGGCTGGCTGCGGCCATATCGCGCGCGGTGCGTGGCAGATTGACATTGAGGGCGTTTTTATAGACGAATTGGATCATGCCGCTGCAGTCAAAGCCTGTGGCTGTGGTACTGCCGCCCCATTTGTAGGGCGTGCCGATCAGGCCCATGCTGTGAAGCATCAATTCCTGCGAACCTTGTGTGCGGTCGATATGGGAAATGCGGACAGGTTGGACTTTTCTGGCGGTTGTTTGCGGCTTGTGGGATTTGTGTTTGCCGGTGGTGCCGCAAGAGGCCAACAATAGGCCGGCGGTACAAACAAATAGGGTTTTGCAGATGAGTCGAGACATGATGAATTCCTCCGGCCGCATGATTTATGTTTTCAGACGGCCTCTATAATAATCCTTCTATGGGCAGGATGGACAGGATTTTTGAAGTAACCCGTTTCCAGAATTTGGCTTCTGGTTCTTGTGCGTAAGTTCGTTTTTCACTTGGGTCATACCAGTATAGTTTATTGTAATTGCCAAGCGTTACCTGATAGGCGTAGTTTGGGGTGGTCGTAACGAGGGTGCGCTGCATTTGGCCTGCGATTTCGGGGCTTTCGATGACGACACCCATTTCGGTATTGAGCCGTGCGGAACGTGGGTCAAGGTTGAATGAGCCGATGAAAATGCGTTTTTCATCCACGATGAATGTTTTGGCATGCAAGCTGGTGGCGGAGCTACCGGTCAAGCCGCGGTCTTTGGTGGTCGGAACGGCATGGTTGGGCTGGAGTTCGTATAGTTTGACCCCGGCTTTAAGCAAAGGCTTGCGGTATTTGACGTAGCCGGAATGGACGGCGGCAACGTCGGTTGCTTGGAGCGAATTGGTCAAAACGGTAACGTCCACGCCGTTGTGTATCAGTTTTTCTATGGCTTTGACACCTGATTTTGTGGGCACAAAATAGGGTGAGACAAGGTAAACGCTTTTTTCGGGTTGCTTGAGGGCGTCTTGCAGGCGTTCGGAAATGGGCGGTTTATGCCGGTCACGGTCTAAGCCTTTGGCCGGATCGTCGCTGATTAAGCGTGTACTGACGCTTTGCCATTCCATATGTTTGCTCTGCATTTTTTGATAGAGGCTGGAGTGTTCGATGCTTTGGCGGTAGCGGATGAGCGTTTGGTTTTTATCTTTGTCGGTGTAATTAAGCTCTGCCAATCCTTTTTGCAGGTTTCCCCGTTTGATGACGCTGGTCGCATTATAGGCGGAATGGCTTGACCAGTAGCGGTCGAAGTCTTGGGAAACTTCGGTTACTACGCGGCCGGTGGCGAGGATATCGAGGTCGGCAAAGATGGTATCGTCGTTAACCTTAAAATATTCGTCGCCGATATTGCGTCCGCCCAAAATGGTGGCACGGTTATCGGCGGTAAACGATTTGTTGTGCATCCGGCGGTTGAGCCGTGGGAAGTCGGCAATATAGCCGAGTGCACGCCATTTTCTGAAAATGAAGGGATTAAACAGACGGACTTCGATATTGGGATGATTGTCGAGTGCCAGCAGGAGATCATCCATGCCGTTGGTGTTGTTGTCGTCCAGAAGCAAACGCACACGGACGCCGCGTTCGGCCGCGCGATGAATCAGGTTGAGCAAAAGCTTGCCAGAGATGTCGTTGTGCCAGATATAGTACTGTAAATCAAGGGTATGGTCTGCAGCTTCAATTAAGGCGGCTCGGGCGACAAAGGCTTCATGGGCATCGTTCAGCAGATAGATATGAGAAATATCGGCCTTGGAGGGGGCGGAAGGAATACCTAAGGCGCTGTCCAGCCGCGGCGTTGAAGGGATGTCAAGATAACTGCTTTGGGTGCGTTCGTCCAATGATGGCAAAAACGCGGCGCAACCGCCCAATAGTAGGGTATAAAGAAGAGGAAGATGAAATTTCATGGGAAACCGGTACAAACAATCCCTACCTAAATGACATTTAGGCAGGGATTGAATTGAAATTAGGTTGCTTGAATCAGCTTAGAAGGCAACATAATTTGCCGGGTTGACCGGTTTGCCGTTTTGACGGATTTCAAAGTGCAACTGGGTGCGGGATGCATCGGTATTACCCATGTGCGCAATGGTTTGGCCGCGTTTTACGGTTTGGTTTTCATTAACCAGCAGGCGTTGGTTGTGGCCGTATGCGCTCAAGAATGAGGAGTTGTGTTGGATGATGACCAAGTTGCCGTAACCGCGCAAGCCTGAGCCTGCGTAAACGACTTTACCGTCTGCCGCTGCAACGACAGGTTGGCCTTGCGTACCGGCTATATCCACACCTTTGTTGCTGCCGCCGAAGTTGGCAATAACGTTACCGGTAGTCGGACGCTGCCATGTGATGCCGCTGACGTTGCGACTGCTGCCGGTAGATACGGTCGGTGTATTGGCAGGTGTGCTTGGGGTCGGAGCGGTGGTTGTAGTTGTTGGGGTAGAAGGTTTGCTTGCAGAAGCTGCCGGTGCAACGTAGCCTTCAGGTTTTACGCGCAGGGTTTGGCCAACGCTAATGGTGTTGTCGGCCAAGTTATTCCATGCACGCAGATTGTCTTGGGTAATGTTGTAGCGTTTGGAGATGTTGTAAACGGTATCACCACGAACAACAGTATGTGTCGCTGCATTAATATCAACAGGCGCATAAGAAGGCGTGTAAGTGCCGGTGCTGCCGCTGTTGTACGTTAGCGCAGGTGTACTTGCCGGCGGAGTGTATGGCGCATCTGCCGCAGGGCTGGTGTTGGTATTGTAAGGCGCGGCACCGTAAGGATTGTCAGCAGTAGAGCTTGTTGTTGAACCACCGCTTTGTGTGCCGACGACTACAGGAGCCGGTTGTTGGCTGGCACAGGCTGCAAGTAATAAAACCAAAGCTGCCGATCCGGCATAAGATACACTTTTTTTCAACATGTTAATGACTTTCGTATTCGGGTAATTGTTCTCGTCGGGGCATATCATAATAAAAATATGCTTGTTTCTCAAGTGTTCGGCTGTTAGGGACTGTTAAGGCGCAGGGATTTCTGACCAAAAGGAAGCGGTTTGCTCTATTTGTCCGTAGGCAGTCAAATCGACTTGCAGGGGGGTAATCGTGATGAAGCCGGACGCGCATTCGCCAAAGTCGGTACCTTCTTCGCTGTCGGAAACATCGCCGACCGGCCCAATCCAATAAATTTGTTCGCCACGTGGATTATACATGGGAACAATGCTTTGTTCATGATGACGGCGGCCGAGCCGTGTAATTTTTATGCCTTGGATATCCTCAGGTGCGACGGCAGGGATATTGATGTTCCATAAGATGGGTTCGGAAATAGGGCGTTTGAGAAAGTAGGAAAGCAGCATCCAAGCGGCTTTTTCTGCGGTTTCCCAATAACGGCCGCTGGAATCGGCAAGCGAAAAGGCAATAGCGGGAATGCCCATCAGAAAGGCTTCCGTTGCGGCGGCAACCGTACCGGAATAAAGCGTATCGTCACCCATGTTTGCGCCGTTGTTAATGCCGGATAAGACTAAGTCGGGTTTGAAGTCGGCAAGGGCGTGCTGGCCGACATGAATGCAGTCGGTAGGCGTGCCATTCACATAGTAAAACCCGTTTTCCGCCTGTTTCAGTTGTAAAGGGCGGTCTAAAGTCAGGGAATTGCTGACGCCGCTGCGATCGCGTTCGGGCGCAACTACCCTGACATTGGCAAATTCTGCACACACTCTTGCCAAAACTGCCAAACCGGGCGCAAGATAACCATCGTCGTTTGAGATTAATATGTTCATGTGACAATATTGTGTCTATCGGTAGGATGGGCGGTATTGTACTGGTTTGCTTGAGCGATTGTCTATGAATCGGCAACGTTTGGGCGGAAAGGATAATAATGAAACATTATGAATTAGACCCCAAAGCTTTATTGGGCGGCGTGATTGCTTCAGACGGCAATCAGGAGATTGTTCAGCTTTCACTGCAGAAGAATAATGAAATTCCGGCATATGAGACGGATGCGATTATTTTGCTTTTGGTTTTAAACGGCAAAGCCGAAATCAAAACGGTGGACGAAGTTTTGCAAACCGAAGGCTTGCAAGTTATCCGACTTGAGCCGATGGAGGCGCACAGCATTCGCGCGTTGTCCGATAACACCAATATTTTGGTTATCAAACAATTGATTCACGAAACCGGTCTCAGCAAACGTTTGAGATTTGGAAGTTGCTGTCTGTAATGCAATAAAGGCCGTCTGAAAAGTTTCAGACGGCCTTTTTAAAATCAGCTAGGTTTATTTCAAACCTTTTTTCACCAAATCTTCATAACCGCCATGGTTGGTTACGTTGGTGTAGCCGGCTTTTTTCAGTTCGGTCAGCGCGGCTTCTGCTCGGCGGCCGCTGCGGCAGTAGAGGTTGACCGGTGCGTTTTTATCCGGGCTGACGGATTTGATGCGTTCAACGATTTGGTCGTGCGGAATATTGAGCGCACCTTGCAAATGGCCTTCTTTGAATTCTTCGGCAGAGCGGACATCAATCCAAACGCCTTTTGCTTTTGCAGGTTGTGCCGCGCTTTTTTCAACTTTAGGCATAGAGGCAGCGGAAGCGGCCAAAGGAGTGGCGATAGCGGCGGCAAAGATTACGGCGGTGAGCAGTTTCTTCATGATTCAATCTCCTGTTAGATAGAAAATAATATAATAACTATATCAGTTTAGCATTTCATCAGGCCGTCTGAAAGGGGAGTCGTCTTTCAGACGGCCTGATTTTACAAGCTGATTAGCGTTGGGTTTCTACTGCTTCTAAGGCGCGCAAAGCATATGTATAAGCAGCACCTGCGTTTAGAGAAATAGCGGTGGCCAATGCGCCGGCGATTTCGCTGTCGGTTGCACCTGCTTTGGCAGCGGCGGCTGCATGCACGCTGATACAGCTTTCACAACGTGTGGTAATGGCAACGGCGATGGCGATCAGTTCGCGTGTTTTGGCATCCAGTGCTTCGGCAGCGGCTGCTTGATCCAGTGCGCCGTAGGCTTGCAGCATTTTAGGATGGCTTTTGCCCAATTCGCTGAATGATTTTTTTACCAAGGCTGTGTGTTCAGGCCAATCTTTAAACATGATATTTCCTTTCTTGATGTAGATGTATTCGGATAAGAATCAAAAAATCCTATCCGTTTGTGTTTGGTGTGTGTATTATTGCAATAATCAGACGAATTAAATCGTCAAAACATCTCATTTATTGGTAAAAAACACTATGGATATTTTAGATAGACTGGTCGAATTGGCGCAGATAAAGGGCAGTGTGGATGTTCAGTGCCTGTTTCAAGGGGAGTGGTATGTGCGGCATGAGCCTAAGCGTGCGAATGGTTTGGTGCATATCGTAACTGCCGGTTCGGGCTATATCCGAATTGATGGAGAGCAAGAGGCCAGGCTGCTGAGTGCGGGGGATATTATTTTCTTCCCGCGCAGCGTTGGCCATACTTTGAGCAGCGACAGCAGTTGTGAAAATTTCGGTGTTCGCGTGCTGACGGCTGAGAATGGTGCATTTAAAGTCAAGCAAAGTCATGCCGGTGGAGAGGCGGCTTTGCATCTTTTTTGCGCAAGGTTTGAATATGAAGCTCAGGCGGATATGATGACGGGGTTGCCTGATACCGTTTTATTGAACATCAACCATCCGTCTTTGCAGTATTTGGTGACCTTATTGCAATATGAGAGCAGTCAGGCTTTATCCGGCTCGGTGGCAGTTGTGAATGCATTGGCTTCGGTGTTGCTGGTCTTTCTGCTTCGTGCCTGTTTGGAGAAAAATGAGGAAGCGCAATTAAGCGGTTTGCTGAATGGTTGGCAGGATAAACGTTTGCGGAATTTGCTTCAGGCAGTCGTCGAAAAGCCGGAAGAAGAATGGAATATTGAGAAAATGACTGCGATGGCCAACTTATCTCGCGCCCAGTTGATGCGGGTATTTAAGCAGCAGACGGGAACAAGCCCGCATGCCTTTGTTAACAGCATCCGCTTGCAGCAGGGGGCGTTATTGTTGAAACAGACGGCGGATTCGGTTTTATCGGTTGCGCTCTCGGTTGGTTTTCAATCGGAAACGCATTTTGGTAAGGCATTTAAAAAGCAATATGGGATATCGCCGGGACAATATCGAAAAAATGACCGAGCTGATGAAGCGGCAGTACAAGCGGAAGAAATGTCGATTTACTTTATTTAAACAGATGATAAAAGGCCGTCTGAAAGTGTGAAACGAAATCTAGGATTTCCAGCACACTTTCAGACGGCCTTGATTTTAAAGCATGTCAATCAAACAGGATTAGTCCAGTTTTTTGAAATGGCGGCGGCGTTCCAACTCGCTCAGGTAGCGTTTGCGCAGGCGGATGGATTGTGGCGTGATTTCAACCAGTTCGTCATCGTCGATAAACTCAACTGCGCCTTCCAAAGTCAATTTGATAGGCGTGGTCAGGCGGACGGCTTCATCTGTACCGCTGGCACGGATGTTGGTCAGTTTTTTGCCTTTCAGAGGGTTTACCACCAAGTCGTTATCACGGCTGTGGATACCGATAATCATGCCTTCGTAGACTTTATCGTTTGGAGAAACGAACATACGGCCGCGGTCTTCCAAGTTCCACAGGGCGTAAGCAACGGCTTCACCTTGCTCTTGAGAAACCAGTACGCCGTTGTGGCGGCCGGGCATATCAGGTTTAACCGGAGCATAGTCGTCAAAAACGTGGCTCATCAAGCCGGTACCGCGGGTCAAGGTCATAAATTCACCTTGGAAACCGATCAGACCGCGTGCAGGAATATGGTATTCCAAACGTGTACGACCGTTACCGTCGCTTTCCATATTGGTCAATTCGCCACGGCGGCGGCCGAGTTCTTCCATGACCGCGCCTTGGTTTTCATCCGGTACGTCCACAGTCAGATTTTCGTAAGGCTCGCATTTTTGACCGTCAATTTCACGGAATACCACGCGCGGTTTGCCGACTGCCAATTCAAAGCCTTCGCGGCGCATGTTTTCCAACAAAATGGTCAGGTGCAATTCGCCACGGCCGGAAACGCGGAATACATCAGCGTCGGCAGTATCTTCAACACGCAGGGCAACGTTGGTCAGCAATTCTTTTTGCAGGCGGTCGCGGATTTGGCGGGAAGTTACGAATTTGCCTTCAGTGCCGGCCAAAGGAGAAGTGTTGACCATAAAGTCCATGGTCAGTGTCGGCTCGTCCACGCTCAACATCGGCAAGCCTTTGGGATTGTCTTTGTCGGTAATGGTTACGCCGATACCGATGTCTTCAATACCGGAAATAATCACGATGTCGCCGGCTTCAGCTTCTTCCAAAGGTACGCGTTCCAAGCCTTGGAAGCCCAACAGCTGGTTGATGCGGCCTTGGGCGACTTGTTCTTCATGATTCATGACGGCAACGACTTGGCCGGGTTTGATGCGGCCGTTCAGGATGCGGCCGATACCGAGGCGGCCGGTGTAGTTGTCGTAGTCCAGTTGGGAAATTTGCAGTTGCAGCGTTTCGTCCGCGCTGCCGCTTGGAGGAGGCGTGTGTTTTAAGATGGTCTCAAACAGAGGACGCATATCGTTGCTCTCGTCGGTTTCTTCCAATTTGGCAAAGCCGGAGAGGCCGGAAGCATAAACGATAGGGAAGTCCAATTGTTCGTCTGTTGCACCTAAGCTGTCGAACAATTCGAATGTTTGGTCGATAACCCAGCTTGGACGGGCGGACGGTTTGTCGATTTTATTGATGACGACGATCGGTTTCAGACCCAAAGCCAAGGCTTTTTTGGTCACGAAACGGGTTTGCGGCATAGGGCCTTCTTGTGCGTCAACCAACAGTACGACGCAGTCAACCATGCCCAATACACGTTCCACTTCGCCACCAAAATCGGCGTGTCCCGGGGTATCTACGATGTTGATGTGGTAGCCTTCGTATTCGATGGCGGTATTTTTAGCGAGGATGGTAATGCCGCGTTCTTTTTCAAGATCGTTGCTGTCCATGACGCGTTCTTCGACTTGCTGGTTGGAACGGAATGTACCGGACTGGCGCAGCAATTGGTCAACTAATGTGGTTTTGCCATGGTCGACGTGGGCGATGATGGCAATATTGCGGATTTGTTTCATGATGATTTATAAGGTTTAGCTGGTTGCTTAAAAAAAAGATAACTGGCGATTATAGCACGATTCGCAAGTGATGACGGAATGGGTGATTCAAAAAAATGAGGCAAAAGCAGTTGAGAATAATTCATAATTAAATTTGATTGATTTTGTCGGATTATTTGCTTTTATTTATGGTTAACGAATGTAAATGTTTTTGAATAATGCAATAGATTCTTAATACTAATGTCAAAAAAATATTATTAAAAACAGGGAATTAATTTTTCAGACGGCCTTTGGGGCGGGTTAAATTTTTTGATAATTGTTTGTATTTTAAATAAAAAATTTGTCAAAACCGCTACTTGTGCATACAATTCGCTCATTCCGTAACAACACACGAATCTTCATTTCGTCATCATCAATTTTTAAAAGAAAGAGAAAGAATTATGCAAGGCAACCAAGCAGTTATTGATTACATGAATGAATTGTTGTCCGGTGAGCTGGCTGCTCGCGACCAATACTTTATCCACTCTCGTCTGTACTCTGAATGGGGTTACACCAAACTGTTCGAACGTTTGAACCACGAGATGGAAGAAGAAACCACTCACGCCGAAGACTTCATCCGTCGTATCCTGATGTTGGGCGGTACTCCTAAAATGACTCCTGCTCCAGTAAATGTAGGTACTGACGTTATTTCTTGCCTGAAAGCAGACTTGAACACTGAATACGAAGTACGCGATGCATTGAAAAAAGGCATCAAACTGTGTGAAGAAGCTCAAGACTACGTTACCCGCGACCTGATGATTGCTCAGTTGAAAGACACAGAAGAAGATCACGCTCACTGGTTGGAACAACAATTGCGTCTGATCGAGTTGGTTGGCGAAGGCAACTACTACCAAAGCCAAATGTAATTAAGCGTTTAACTGAATAAGGAGCTGAATATGAAAGGCGATCGCTTAGTTATCCGCGAATTAAACAAAAACTTAGGCTTGTTGCTGATTACCATCAACCAATACTTCCTGCATGCCCGCATTTTGAAAAACTGGGGCTTTGAAGAATTGGGTAGTCATTTCTACAAACAGTCCATCCGCGAAATGAAATCCGCAGACGATTTGATCGAGCGTATTTTGTTCTTGGAAGGCCTGCCTAATCTGCAAGAATTGGGTAAATTGTTAATCGGTGAATCTACCGAAGAAATCATTGCCTGCGACTTGAAAAAAGAGTATGAAAAACATGATGCTCTGGTTGCAGCCATCGCCCTTGCAGAAGAGCAACAAGACTACGTCAGCCGTGATTTGTTGGAAAAACAAAAAGACATCAACGAAGAACACATCGACTGGCTTGAAACCCAGCAGGAATTGATTGGCAAAGTTGGTCTGCCAAACTACCTGCAAACAGGGGCGCAAGAGGACTAAAACACAAACCACTGCCAAATATAGCAGTCCCTGCTCCCATCGACGGCATATCTTTACGGATATGCCGTTTTCTTTTATGGAAATGCTTAAAGGCCGTCTGAATGTTCAGACGGCCTTGATTTTATATCGCTTTCAAACGGTATAGATAAGTAATTTCCTTGTTTCTGGCAAACGCCAAAGGATCGGATTCATCTATTGCTTTTTTGTGTTGCGGTTTGGTTTTCAAAATATCGACTACATTGAGCGAGGCTGTCTGAAAGCGTTGGTTTAGAAAGTCTTTATCGCGCAAATGCAAGTGTTCTGCCAAGTCGGAAATAATCAGCCAGGCTTCGCCGTTTGGATTTAAGTGATGACGTACGCCGTTGAGGAAGGCTGTCAACATGGCATTGTTTGGGTCGTAAAGTGCAGTTTCAATGGCGGAGGTCGGTTTTGCCGGCAGCCAAGGCGGATTGCAGACGATAAGGTCGGCACAAGTTTCGGGAAATAAATCAACCGATTGGATGCTGACAGCTTTATCCAGGCTTAGACGCTCAAGGTTTGCTGTGGCGCAGGCAATTGCTTTGGGGTTGGTGTCTGTGGCAATGATGTCGGATATGCCTCGTTTGGCCAAAATTGCGGCAATAACGCCTGAGCCGGTGCCGATGTCAAAGGCCGTCTGAATATTGGGGGTGAGTGGCGCTTGTGCGATTAAATCCAAATACTCGCCACGCAATGGAGAGAATACGCCGAAAGGAACATGGATTTTTCCGTTAAGCTGAGGAATGTCTATGCCTTTTTTGTGCCATTCGTGTGCACCGATAAAACCCAGTAGTTGATTCAGCGGTAAGAGAAACGGTTTGTCGTTTGGTGTGTCGTAAACATCGCACAGGGCGGCGTAGATGTCGGGTGCGCGTGCATTGTCCAGTTGAAAATTCGGTTGGATTTCGACGGCAAGCATATTGAGCAAACGGCTTTGTTGCGCCTGTTTCATACGGTGGGCATGAAAGGCCGTCTGAATATCGGCAGGTACGTCTTTCTTTTTTTCAGACGGCCTGCGGATACGTTTTTTCATTGCAGATAAGACTTGCTTGGCATTGTGAAAATCGCCAGTCCAAACGGTTGCAGTTTGCGCGTGGGTATTTTTTAAGATTTCTGCTGCACCTGCTTCTTGTATGTAAACCGCCTGCTTGGGCGGCTTTTGTGTACTTTCGTTGCGCCATTCGATGTCGGAACGGTCGGTAGGGATGGTGTGGGGCATAGTGTGTTTCAAATCGGGGAAATAGGGGATTAGTTTACTATATTTAGGATGTGTTCGGTTTGAGAAGAACTTTTAATAGTCTAAATTAGACAAAATGTATAAAAATTTCTCAAGTTTTAAAATTTATACCAATATTTTGATAAAAATAGATTGTCGTTTTGTCTAAAATGAGTATAATGCAAAACCAGAACACAATAATCTTAATCAGATTTGGACAAGGAACATCATGCAATTAGACATTGACCGTTTGGTTGCCTATTTTGGCGGCGTAAACGCGCTGGCCGAAGCCCTGAAACAGCATGACCCGGAAAATGCTGCAACGACGGCGGCTATCTATAAATGGCGTACACGCGGTTCCCTGCCTTTGGCTCAGTTGCAAAAACTGACCGCTTTGGCGGAAGCGCAAGGCAGACCGCTTGATTTGAATGCTTTTTTACAAAAAAACGAATCTCTGGAGAGAACAGAAATGACAC
>ENA-OWLC01000161-OWLC01000161.1-metagenome-genome-assembly--contig:-NODE-161-length-17312-cov-2.364895_pt1 | contig 17312 bp, 14 predicted proteins | sample MGYA00245344_ERZ651092 | MGnify/ENA primary metagenome ERZ651092 (study PRJEB26857, sample SAMEA4031755) | metagenome | biome: human; feature: oral; material: saliva | place: Philippines | collected 2014... | reverse complement strand
TGCATTCCAATTTCTGCAGGTCACATCGGTTTAGGTAACACGATTTTCTCGTTACCAAAAGAGTTGTATCAAACACCGTATTTAGCCTGGGCGGGATTTCCTTCTCCAACTTTTACATCTGGAGATTACTATCCATTGCTCCCCTATTTATTCTTGTATTTGAGTGGAGCTGCGTTTAACAGACAGCTCAAAGTAGAAGGCTATCCTAACTGGATGAAAACATTTTCTCTTCCCCTTATTACAGAGATGGGAAAACATTCGCTTATCGTTTATATTTTGCATCAACCAATTTTGCTGCTTATTGCCTTATTCGTCAGTCAGAATATCGTCCTCTGACACCACATATGGCTCTAAAAGTGCCTGCATATAGGTGTCGGCTTTAACTGACAGCAAAAGACCTTCAGCAACGTATTGCTCGTGCAAAAGCTGGCACCTCTCGTGAACAGACTTAACAAGAGCGCCTTTGTTGAACGGAATAAGTGCACTAACCACCTTGTCGCCGGCGCTAGCTATTTCTTGAATCTTGTGGAGAAGGCCGTTAATGCCCATACCTTCCTGAGCAGAAATAAATACAGCGTCTGGATAGAGTGCTCTGAGCATTTGAAGTTCTTGCTCAGAAAGTAAATCAACCTTGTTAAGAACAAGAATTTGATCGCTTTTATCGGCCTCAATATCTTTCAAAATACTACGAACAACTGCTATTTCTTTTGCAAGATTCTTATCAGTTGCATCAGCAACTAGCAGAAGAAGATCAGCTTCCTGAGCCTCTACCAAGGTAGATTTAAAAGACTCAATCAGATTAGTTGGAAGCTTTTGAATAAATCCAACAGTATCGGTAAGAACAATCTTTCTTCCTTCATCAAGAGAAAGTGCTCTGGTAGTTGGATCAAGAGTTGCAAAGAGCTCGTCTTTTGCGTATACATCCGCTCCAGTTAGCTGATTCAAAAGCGTTGATTTACCAGCATTGGTATATCCAACAAGTGAGACACTAAACGTTCCAGAATTCCATCTGGACTTTGACTGAACTTCTCGCCTCTGGCTAAGCTGCTTGAGCTCATTTTTTAAGGTTGAAATGCGCTTTCTAATAAGGCGACGGTCAACCTCAAGCTGGCTCTCGCCCTGGCCAAATCGGCTACCAATGCCACCACGAGTTTGCTCGCCTACCAGGTGAGTCCACATGCCACGAAGCCTTGGAAGTACGTACTGAAGCTGTGCAAGCTGTACCTGAAGTCGTCCTTCTTTGGTGCGTGCGTGAATACCAAAAATATCAAGAATAAGCGCTGTACGGTCAATGACTTTAACCGGCTCGCCAAGTAATTTTTCTAGATTGGATTGCTGAGAAGGCGTGAGTTCGTCATCAAAGATAACAACGTCAGTATTGGTGTTTCTTACCAGGGAGACAAGTTCCTCGGTTTTACCTTTGCCAATGAAAGTCTTAGGGATAGGTGCATCAAGTTTTTGTGTAAGACGCATAAAGACTTCAGCGCCGTCAGTTTGTGTCAGACGCTCAAGCTCGTCCATTGATTCTTCAAGCGACCAATCGCTTTTACCGCAATCAACGCCTACAAGAATTGCTCGTTCAACTTTAGGAGCTGTAGAAAATGGAACAAAACGACCCATAAACTCCCCATCTTAGACAAGGTAAATACGTTAGTTTTTGATGTACCTACTGGCATTGTACGTCAGCATGCTGCACAAGAATCAGCTCGAGCGCATCTTCAGGCGTGAGTTGGTTCATATCAAGCCACCTAACTCGACCGTCCCGTTTGAGCCAAGAAATCTGACGCTTAGCATACTGCCTAGTGTGCTGTTTAATAAGCTCACGCGTTTGTTCAAGCGACTGTTCACCAGCAAAATATGCAAAGAACTCTTTGTAGCCAATTGCCTGCCCAGCCGTGCAATTTTCAGAGAGACCTAACTCAATAAGCGCTTGGACCTCTTCAACAAGCCCTTGCTCAAACATAAGATCAACTCGGAGGTTTATTCGCTCATAAAGACGCTGACGGTCCATCGTAAGACCCCATATCTGGGCGTCAAAGTACGGTGTATGAGCCTTTAGGCCCTCATGATGAGTTGCATACGATTTGCCTTCTTCCAAGAGCTCTAAAGCCCTTACAACGCGTCGTACGTTATTTGGATGGATAAGCTCTGCACTTGCTGCATCTTTTGTGGCGAGAAGTTCGTGCAGGCCCTCAGCACCAAGCTCTTCTGCAAGTCTTTCATAACGAGTTCTTACAGGAGACTCGATTGAGCCTGAAGGAAACTCCATCTGGTCGATAATCGAATCAAGATAGAGACCGGTTCCTCCGCAGAATACAGGTGTTTTACCAGCTTTAATAAGCTTATGAGCTTCTTCACGGGCTGCCACTTGAAACATCTGTACCGAATATTCTTCTGAAATGTTGGCACAATCTACCATCAGAAGAGGAACTTCTCGCTCTTCAACTGGAGTTTTAGCGGTACCAATATCCATGCCTCGGTAGACCTGCATTGCATCAACAGAAATGACAGAGGTCTCAAGCTTCTTGGCTACCAGCTCAGACAAGGAGCTTTTGCCCGAAGCCGTGGGGCCTACAATGCAGATAACCGAGCCATGGGAGCTCATCGTGGATCAGACTCCATGGTTCCACGCAAATACCAGGTACGAGCCTCATCAATATGGACATCAACAATTTTGCCGATAAGATCTTCTGGCGTGTAACCTTCTGGCAGATTGAAGTGAACTGTTTGGTTCTTCTCGCTATGTCCCACCATAACGGAGCTATCACGCTTAGAAGCTCCCTCAACAAGAACAGCCTGCGTAGTATTCAAGTCTACCTGGTTAGCGTCATGCGCCTGCTGAGCCACAAGCTCTGCAAGTCTATCAAAGCGCTCCTGAATGACCTCATGAGGAGTATTGTCCTCATACTTTGCCGCAGGAGTACCTGGACGCTTAGAGTAAATAAAGGTGTACGCAGAAGAGTAACCAGCCTCTTTGACCAAAGAAAGCGTATCTTCAAAGTCTTCCTCGGTCTCTCCTGGGAAGCCAACAATAATGTCAGTTGAAAGTGCAAGACCCGGAATAGCTGCACGAAGGCGAGAAACCACGTCCAAGTACTCTTCTCGTGTATAACTGCGGTTCATCTTTTTGAGAACACGCGTAGAGCCACTTTGAACCGCAAGATGAAGATGAGGCATGACGGCTGGCGTTTCCTTCATGGCCGCAATAGTCTCATCAGTAAGATCTTTTGGATTTGACGAGGTAAAACGAATACGCTCTACACCCGTCTGACCAACAGCACGCAAAAGTTCTGCAAAGCGAGGCTTGCCGTAAAGATCACGACCATATGAGTTAACGTTTTGGCCAAGAAGGGTAATCTCACGAACGCCATCTGCTACAAGACGCTCACACTCACCGATAACAGCTTCAAAGGTGCGGCTGCGCTCACGACCGCGAACGTAAGGAACAATGCAATACGTGCAGAAATTATTGCAGCCGGTCATGATAGGCACCCAAGCATGATACTGCTGAGCGCGGTTACTTGGCAGATCTGTGGAGAAGCCCTTGCCCTCCTCAGAAGTGTCTACAGCTACACGGTCATTCTCGCCCCTAAATGCGCTGGTGAGAAGTTCGGGCAGACTTGCAAGCGCACTGGTGCCAAACACAACGTCAACGGCTGGAACCTTTTCACGTAGCTTCTCGCCATCGCGCTGCGCAATACAGCCACCAATGGCAACAATGCGCTTGCCTGATGGAGGCGTTGGAGCGCTGACCATAGAAGAAGCCTGACCGTAAAGACGCTGATCAGCGTTCTCACGAACACTGCAGGTCATAAAGATGACAATATCTGCGTCGTCGGTATCTGAGACCTCATTGCAGCCACAAGCCTCAAGCAGACCAGAGACACGCTCTGTATCGTGCAGATTCATCTGGCAGCCAAAAGTTTTGATGTGATATGTTTTTCCTACGAGCTCGGAATTTTCAATCATGCTTAAAGTACCTCGTTATACTCAGTGGAACTAACAGCTGGAGTCTGCGTATCAGGGGCAGACAGCGTGTGAACATAAATGGCAATTTTAATTGCAGTTCTACTCTCCCCTGCAATTTCGATATCAGAAAACGTTGGAGCACAGGTGATATCCAGACCGCAAGGAATCAAGAAGCCACGCGCAATAGCAATAGCTTTGATGCCCTGGTTGACTGCACCCGCACCAATGCACTGGAGCATAACAGGCTCATTATCTTTAACCAGTCCCGCAATAGCTCCTGCTACAGAAGCTGGTGAAGACTTACTTGAAACTTTAAGCAAACCCATGAGTGCTCCAATTATTGTGCGTTTGTTCTACTCTTGCGACTCAATATCAAAAGTCACAACAATCTTGTTTTTACTTACACGAACACGAGGCTCAGACGTCAAAGAAACGTAGTATTTCTCGGACAACTCAGCAAAGCTCTGCTCCATCTTTCGAGAAAAACTGCTGATATCAGCCTTGCTCATCTTGAGGCCTCGATGATCTTTCATCAAATCAACTTCGCGAGAAACCCCTTCAGGTTCAACAGTGTGGCTGACCTGTGCATACACACTACGCAAAGGCTTAATCTGCTCAGCAATAATTCTGTGAGCAGTTCTATCTGACATTGAAAGACCAAGAGACTTACAAACCTCAGAAAGCTCTGTTGCATCCGCTGCGGCCCTGAAGCGCTCGAGAACAGGTACGTTTTCAAAGCCTTCAACAAATAGCAGGTCAGCGATATCAAGCGTCTGTGCAATTCTGCGACGAGCAGTAGCTGCAATCTCTGCAGCAGAGCCCAGCATTACCTCACACGAGCCTTTGACCTCAAGCGCAAAGTCACAGCAGGTACGAATAATGTTATGAGGACCTTTAACGGTTGTTTTGAGTCCGTCCTCATTCAAACCACAGGTTGGCCAAGTAGACTGATCTACTCGCTCAGAAATTTTAGTAGTGTCTACCACAATCTGTATAACAGAACCAAGTCCCGGAGCCGAAGCCACAACCTGGGCTAATTCACAGTTTTCTTTAATGGAGTAGAGAGCCATGCCTCGGCCATGAATTCCCCAACGATCCATATGCATGCTCTCAAGCTTTGAAGTTACACGAGCTTCAAAGATTTTCTCCTGCATGTCTTTTGGAATACCCTGACCATCATCAAGTATGGTAATAGTTCTGAGTGCACCCTCTTTTGAGGTTGCTACATAAATATGACGGGCGCCAGCATCGCGAGAATTTCTCAAGAGCTCAATAACAATATCTTCTACTGAACGAATATCATGCTTTGCCTGTCTACGCTCTGCTTCTGCTACGCGTAAACGAACGTACCCCGCGCCGAGGGATTCCTCGACACGGAGTGCGCGCTCACCTCCCATGGAGGCAACAAAACCTGTTAAGTCAGTAGAAGTGGCTGCCATAAATTACTTAGCAACATCCACAGCACGAGACTCGCGAATAACAACAACGCGAACCTGTCCTGGGTATTCCATCTCATCCTCAATTTGCTTAGCAATATCGTGAGCAAGAACAGTTGCCTCGGAATCGCTAATCATCTGAGGCTCAACCATTACATGAAGCTCACGGCCAGCCTGCATTGCATACGTACGCTCAACACCCTCGTGTGCATTAGAGATAGCCTCAAGCTTCTCAAGGCGCTTGATGTAGTTCTCAGCAGACTCACGACGAGCACCAGGACGTGCAGCAGAAATAGCGTCTGCAGCCATAACAAGCATGTCAAGCACGGTGTTTGGCTCAATGTCTGCGTGATGAGCCTCAATGGCGTGAACAATCTCAGGACGCTCACCATGGCGACGAGCAAGATCTGCACCAATTACAGCGTGTGGACCCTCAACCTCGTGGTCAATTGCCTTACCAAGGTCATGAAGCAGACCAGCACGCTTAGCTGGAGCAGGCTCAAGGCCAAGCTCTTCAGCCATAATGCCGCAAAGTACTGCAACCTGAACAGAGTGAGCAAGAACATTCTGACCGTAAGAAGTACGGTAGCGAAGCTTACCAAGAGTCTTTACGATCTCTGGATGAAGATCGTGAATACCACAATCAAATGCAGCCTGTTCACCAGCCTCAAGAACACGCTCGTTAACAAGAGCCTCAGCCTTCTTGTAGAGCTCCTCAATACGTGCTGGATGAATACGACCGTCTGCAATGAGGTTCTCAAGTGCAACACGAGCGGTCTCACGGCGGACTGGATCAAAACTTGAAAGAACTACAGTCTCTGGAGTGTCATCAATAACAAGAGAAACACCAGATACCTGCTCGAAGGTACGAATGTTTCTACCCTCACGTCCAATAATCCTACCCTTTAGATCATCAGATGGGATATGGACGGAAGTTACTGTAATCTCAGAAGCCTGATCTGCAGCGACACGCTGAATAGCGGTAGAAATAATCTCACGTGCAGTTTTATCTGCCTGTGCACGAACGCGCTGCTCAGACTCACGAAGAATCATAGCCTCATCGCGAACGCTTTCAGAACGAACTCGAGCCAGAAGCTCATCATGAGCCTCATCTTTTGTAAGAGCTGCAATGCGCTCAAGCTCTTGAGACTGCTGAGAAACAAGAGAATCCAAATCGTTCTTACGACGATCAAGCTGGCCCTGAAGGCTGGAGAGCTGATGCTCACGCTTCTCTAGTGCATCAGTACGGTGATCAAGGGACTCTTCACGCTGAAGAATACGGTTCTCCATGCTACGAAGCTCACTCTTACGCTTTTTCTCATCTGCCTCTGCTGCCTGCTTAAGCTGAAGAACTTCTTCTTTAGCCTCAAGAACAGCTTCTTTTTTAACTGTTTCTGCCTGGCGAGCTGCTTCAGAAGCAATACGATCTGCATTAGTCTGAGCATCTTTTAACTGCTGTTCTGCAGTTTTAATCTTTGAATTACTAATGTTAGAGAGTACGCCGTATGCAAGGCCTACTCCCACAAGAAGGCAAACAATGCCTACTGCTGCTAATTCCATACCTACTCCTCAAATGGCGATTACAAAAGTGTTCAGGAGACTTTAGACACAACAGTATCTAAAGAACCCGCCATGAGCAGAGTTCATTGGCTGGTCATGCCACATGCAGAGATAGATCAAATGTATGAGATACCTACTGTATACGTGACGCTGGTTGCCCAGCGGAAATGAGCCTATTCACGGCATATTTATCGTATAGAGCATTGTAACTTTTGTCAATAAATAGCAGGTAGGAAAAGTAAAGTACACCAATACAACAGACTTATAAGCTAGGCAAATATAATCATTCAGATGTGGCGTTTTCATCCAAGATCTTTTTAGCAACAGATGATGCTATAGAAAATGAATATCCCTTTGTTGCAAGAAACCTAACAAGCTTCTCATAATCATTTTTTCCCGACAGGTGTTTTCTCTGGGCCAAAGAATACGCAACTTCAAATTCATCCACATCAGAAAAATAAACGTCAGGCCATCCAGGGAGTGTCTCAACTTCAATCCCTTTTTTAGAAATTTCAGTTTTAATTTTAAGAGGACCCCAGCCTTGCGAAATTTTAGAACGTATATAGACGTCTGCAAAACGACTGTCATTAATCAAACCAACTTCAACAGCCCTCTGCACTGCAGGGTCTCTTACATTCTTCTGATAGCCATCAAGCATGAGCTTTTTTTGAAGCTCAGCTGTAGAGTAGTCCCTTTTTACAATCAAAGCCTCAATACGAGCTTTAATGCACTGCGTTGAAATCTCTTTTAACTCATACAAAAACTCATTGCGAGAAGAAGGCGTAAAAACACCGTCTTTCTCTTTACTCAAAAGAGCTCGAGCTACTGTTGGAGGAACAAAGAATTCCTCTGTTCCTCCAACTTCAGTTTCTAAAATAATCTTTGCCTTGGGCTTTGCTTGACCAAGAACTGCTTGTTTCTTTTGTGGAAGCTCAATTGTCCAAGAAATCTCTGACATTATTCAGCAGAATCTTCCGTTGCAACTGGAGTACCAACTTCGGAATCTTCATCAAATACAAGACCACAAGCAACTCGTACTTTGTGATCAATCTCTTCCATAAGGTCTGGATTGGCCGTAAGGAAAGCTTTAGCTGCTTCTCTACCCTGGCCAAGACGCTCACCCTCATAGGTGAACCAAGCTCCAGACTTGTTGACAATCTCAAAATCAACAGCCATATCAAGAATGGAGCCCTCTTTGGAGATGCCTTGACCGTACATAATGTCAAACTCAGCAACCTTAAAAGGCGGAGCAACCTTGTTCTTTACAACCTTAACGCGAACACGGTTACCAACGTTTTCACCGTTAACCTTAATACTGTCAACGCGGCGAATGTCCATGCGGACAGTAGAGAAGAACTTAAGAGCCCTACCACCAGAGGTGGTCTCTGGGCTTCCAAACATAACGCCAATCTTCTCTCTAAGTTGGTTAATGAAAATACAAAGTGTATTAGACTTTGAAAGAGAGCCAGCTAACTTACGGAGAGCTTGACTCATGAGACGAGCCTGAAGACCAACGCTAGAATCGCCAATCTCTCCCTCAATCTCTGCACGAGGAACAAGAGCAGCAACGGAGTCTACAACCACAACATCAATTGCGCCTGAACGAACAAGCATGTCACAGATCTCTAGAGCCTGCTCACCAGTATCTGGCTGAGAAATTAAAACATCGTCAATATCAACGCCAATACGAGCCGCATAGCCTGGGTCCAGCGCGTGCTCTGCGTCAATAAAAGCTACAACGCCACCTAGTGCCTGAGCCTCTGCAAGAATTTCTAGTGAAAGTGTTGTCTTACCAGAGGACTCTGGGCCATAAATCTCTACGATACGGCCGCGAGGAACGCCGCCAATACCCAATGCTGCATCAAGAGCAAGTGAGCCAGTTGGAATAGCCTGAATATCAAAGGCAGGACCACCCTCACCTAAACGCATAATTGCGCCAGCGCCAAATTTTTTCTCGATCTCTGCGGTAGTTGAAGAGATAACCTCATCCCTCTCATCACCAGTAGTACGAGCTTTAATCTCTTTTGAAACTGCCTTTTTAGCCATGGATACTCCTTGCTCTTTTTGTTACTAGAATAATATAAGAACAGACGTTCTATGTCAACGTCAAACATATACTCTATAGAGGGAATTTGTCTGAATTCTTACCTCTATTTTTCCGCTCTTGAGCAGCTAATATCTTCTTACTTGCAAATTTGACTGTATAAGTCCTGCATAGTCGCAGAAAAATTAGAAGCTCAAAACAAACTAGTTTTGAGCCTCTCTATTAAAATCGGATTTTAAGCCTTCACAATTGCTTCATGAATTAATTGCAAAGCCTGCAAAACAGCAGCTTCTCGCACCTGTTCTCTATTACCAGAAAAATGTTTGCAGACCGTATGGGTAAAGTTTTTGCTGTTAATACCAAACCAAACTGTTCCAACTGGTTTACCAGGCTCTTCTCCTGTTGGTCCTGCTATTCCTGTAACGGAAACTGCAATATCTGATCCAATAACGTCTCTAACGCCCGAAGCCATTTGAGCTGCGCAGGGCTCAGAAACAGCGCCAAGAGACGGTTCATCAAAAATGTCTTTTGAAACGCCTAATACCTTTTGCTTAATCTCAATGGTATAGCTTACAACAGAGCCCTTAAGCACGCTTGATGATCCAGAGATGGCTGTAAGAGCGCCTGCAACAAGTCCTCCCGTACAAGACTCAGCGGAAGCAACGGTAAGACCTGATGCGAGGGCATCTGAAATAACACTTTGAGCTTCTTTGAGAACTTCTTCAGAGAACATGATCTTCCTTACTTTTAATAAGATTTGATACAAATATGGCGCCTCAGAGAGACGCCATCTTGTTAAACTTCAGCAATGTATTGCCAAGACTTTACAAAGTAGTCAATTCCTGACCAGGCTGTAAGAACTACTGCAACCCACATAAATGCGTTAAAGATAAAGAGCAAAACGTCCTGAATCATTCCTCCGGGAATACTAGGCAAGAAAAGCAAGCCACAGATAGCAACCATAGTTGTTGCAGTCTTCCACTTACCTAAGTCAGAAGCTGCAATAACAACTCCCTTTGAAGCAACAACCATCCTAAGGCCCGATACCAAAAACTCACGTGCGACAATCACTAAAAGCACCCAAGGAGAAACCATATGCCACTCTAGAAGTACAAAAAGAGCTACAACAACAGCGAGTTTATCGGCAATTGGATCTAAGAACTTGCCAAAGGTAGTAACTTCATTTCTACTACGGGCAAGGTAACCATCAAGCTTATCGGTCAAAGAAATGACAACATAGCCGATAAAAACAAGAAAAGCTCCAAGTTTAAAACCAGGTGTTGTCAGAGAATCTGCCAGAGATACACCTAAAAGCTGCGCCAAGAGAAGCCAAAAGGGCACTAAGACCACACGAGCACAGGTAACAATATTTGCAGGTGTCCAAATTGTCTTTGATGACATGACCTATCCCCAACTAAACGGTTTTCTCGCCAGACTGTGTGTCTGTAGTGTCTACGATATCGCCAATCATTTCATAGCAGAATGAATCTACCAGGTCACAAAGGACAATATCTCCGACTGCGGCCTCTCCCTCTGCAATGTGAACAGCGCCATCACAGTCTGGAGCCTGGAACCACGTGTGGCCGATAAGCTCAGTGCCCTCGTCAGATTCTTCAATTCCGTCGATAATAACCTCACAGCGCTCGCCAACGTGTCGGGCAGTTGCCGCAAAGCCAAGCTGCTCTACAAGGTCAAGCAAGCGCTGAGTACGCTCAATTTTTACCTCGTCTGGAACCTGATCAGACATCTTTGCGCCCAGAGTTCCCTCTTCTGGTGAATAGGTAAAGACGGATGTGTAATCAAACTCCTGCTCCTGAATGAAGTCGTAAAGCTCATCTGATTCATCATCAGTCTCACCTGGGAAGCCGCACATTCCCGTGGTACGTAGAACCATACCAGGAATCTCGGTTCTGAGGCGATCAAAAAGCTCACGAAGCTCCTGTGTAGAGCCAGAACGACCCATGCGCTTAAGAATGCGCTCGTTGCAGTGCTGAATTGGAATATCAATGTAAGGCAAAACCTCAGGTGTATCGCGAATGGTGCTGATGAGCTCATCGGTCATACCTTCTGGCTGCAGATACAAAACGCGAATCCATCCCTTATAAGGACGGACTATCTCAGCAACCTGCTGCATAAGTTTGGCAAGCGTTGGCGTCTGGCCATCTGCAGTATCAGGCATATCCGAGCCCCAGATACCGGTGTCCTGGCCAATCAGAATGACCTCACGAACACCACCTTCCATCAGCTCATGTACCTCTTGAAGAATCTCTTCAGCAGGTCTTGAGTGATAGTGACCACGAATGTACGGAATGGCGCAGAAAGCGCAGAATCTATCACAGCCCTCGGAAATCTTTACAAATGCACTGGCGCCATCAATGGTGCGTAGCATTCCATGGGCAGCAACAATGGACTGCGTAGGCTCAGGGATATTCAGAACGTCTGCAACAACGCTGACAATGCCATCTTCTTGATCTGCGGGAACAAAAGCAGCAACCTCAGGAAGCTGCTCATTAAGCTCTGCGCCATATCTGGAAGGAACGCAGCCACACATAATAATGGGCAGCTTACGAACTCCCTCGGAAGCGCCCTCAGCAATCTCAAGCGTAGTCTCAATAGACTCCTCTGTTGCTGAAGCCAAGAATGAACAGGTGTTGATAATTGCAACGTCTGCTGAGTCTGGATCTGCAACTTCACCAAAACCAGAGGCCAAAAGACGCGCACGCATGCGGTCTGTATCAACCTCGTTTTTAGCGCATCCTAACGTGATGTATAGGACGTTGTAGCCCCTATCGATAGTTGTTGAACTGGAGGGGCTGGCCATAGTCTTTCTCCTTAAGGCTTGCAATCACAGACTGAAGAACATCGCGAGAAGCGCTAGAAACACGCAGCTTATCGCCCTCAACGGTTGCCTTAGCCTTAACTTTCATATCACGAATATCTTTAGCAATCTTCTTGGCAGTCTCCTGGTCAATTCCAGAGACAATTGAGCCAATCTGACGCACGGTAGAGCCTGCTGCAGGAATGGGGTCTCCCCAACGAATAGCAGTAAGATCAATTCCGCGCTTTACCAGCTTGGAGCCAAGAACATCCCTCACCTGAGATGCTACAAAGTCTGCAGGAGCCTCAATAGTGAACTTACCCTCTTTCTTTGAGAGCTCAAGTGTTGCACCAGAATCTTTAAGATCGTAGCGCTGAGTTAGCTCACGAGCTGCCTGCTGAAATGCATTATCAACTTCCATCATGTCTACTTCAGACACAACGTCAAAGCTTGATTCTTTAGCCATTTCCCCTCCGTATTACCTGGGCGAGAAGAACTTCTCGCCCCATGGCGTTTAGTTATTGTTTGAATTGCTGTTGGAATTCTGGTTGTTAGTGGTGCCAGAAGTTCCACCGGTAGTACTTGTTGACGTGCTGTTTGTTTGAGTTCCAGAAGCATTTGCTGCAGTACCGTCAGCAGGCTTAGTGCCCTGAATAGTCAAGGTACCAATACCAGAAGCATTTGCGTCAAATGGCTTAGCAGTACCATTAACGGTTACCGCAACAGCACCAGGAGTACCTGCAAGAACAGTCATGGAGTCAGTGACGGTGTATGTCTGAGACCATGGACCAGTGATTGCATCAGCCTCAACACTCTTACCATCAACAGTAATCTCAACCCAACTGGTCTGACCGTCTGCAACAGTAACCACTACGGTAGTCTGCTTAGGAGTCTCTTCCTTCTTTGGCTCAGTTGTAGTGGTGCTCTTAGAAGCATCAGTTGAATCCTTCTTAGAAGTGTCCGTGTTGCTATTTGTAGTAGTGGAATTCTTTGAAGAATCAGTTGTTGAATTATTAACGCTTACTGTCTTTGTTGTAGTAGGCGTAGTACGAGCTGTCATGCAGGAACGAACGCTGAACAGCAAAACGGCAGTAATAATCACAACAACAAGAGCAAACACAGTGGCAATAGTGCGTCCTGTGTCAGAGAAGTAATTCTGAAGTGCTCCCATAACACCTGGTCTTTGAGGAGCTCGACGCTGCTGAGTTGCGGCACCAGAAGGCTGGCGACGGCGAACATTAGGCCTATCTACCTGTGCGATATTTCTTGATCCACGACGGCCAGAAATGGTTGATGCGCGCTCGTAAGGAGCAGTTACATTGTCATAACGAAGGTCATCAGTGTAATCGCTTGGAGCAACAGTTCTTCTGGTTACATCGTCTTTGTAAGCTGGCATGCTAACGCCCGCAATACCTACACGTCTACGCTGAACGCCACCACGCGTACGACTTGCCATGGTTTTCTGACGAGAAGCTTCTTCAATACCGGCATTGTACGCATGACCTGTGGCATAGCGAGAATACGAGTAGCCGCCAGCATCCTCCTCAGATACCTGTGCACCCAGAGGCACACCGGTTTGCCTGGAGCGAACACCAGACGTAGTTGCAAACGCACCCATATCGCCAGCTGGTCCACCTGATGTGGGGAGAAGACCGTGGTACTGCACGTATGCCTTTGGCCTACTACCGGACTCGTTTACGACATCATAGCCAGCAATTCCACGACCAGACTGGGTATCGCGCGTACGACGGCGAAGCTCATGGGAATAGGTACCGTTTTCAAACTCGTAACTCTCTTCCTGGAAGAGGTCTACAATCTCACGCGGATTGAGTCCTAGATAGCGAGCATACGAAGAGAGCATGCCCTGAGCATAGCCGCTCTGAGGCATATTCTTAAAATCGCCTTCCTCAAAAGCAATAAGTGCCTGCTCCTTGAGGCGAAGAATCTTTGATGCTTGAGTGATAGAAAGCCCGAGCTGACGTCTACGTTCTACGAGCATCTCACTAAAACGAGGGCGTGGCATGCTTACTCTACCTCCCTATAGGCAGCGTCTTGAACTTTGAGCTCTTCAAGAGCATCTTTATCGATAAGAACTTCTCGAGGCTTTGATCCGTTAGCTGGGCCAACAACACCTTTTGCCTCAAGCATATCCATAATTCTACCAGCACGAGCATACCCAACAGAGAGTGCTCTTTGCAAACTAGATGTAGAACCTAGCTGAGAATCCACAATAATGCGTGCAGCTTCCCAAATAAGTGGGTCGTCTGCCTGTGCCATACCACCAACTCCTCCAACGCCATCGGCCTGTGTTGGAGTTGCAACGGTCAAGATGTTGTCGTGATATTCGGCCACGCGCTGAGTGCGGATGTATTTAACGGTCTCCTCAATCTCCTCGTCAGAGACCCAGCAACCCTGTGCGCGATTAGGCTTCTTACCACGAAGTTTAACCAGCATGTCACCCTTACCCAGCAGTTGCTCAGCGCCCTTTTGGTCCAGAATAATGCGGGAGTTCAAAGAGTTATCAACTGAGAGCGCAACACGGTTATCGATGTTTGCACGGATCAGACCAGTTACGACGTCTGCAGAAGGACGCTGCGTTGCAACAATCAGGTGAATACCTGCAGCACGACCAAGCTGAGCAATACGGACAATGGAAGACTCAACGTCTTTGCCAGCAACCATCATAAGGTCAGCAAGCTCGTCGATGACAATGACAAAGTACGGCATATGCTTTGGAGGATTCTCCATATCAGCGTACTTATCGCCATCAACATTTCTGTTGTACGTCTTAATGTCACGTACTTTGTAGTGCTCAAATACCTTAAGGCGACGCTCCATCTCGGTGACGCCCCACTGAAGCGCACTTGCGGCCTGCCTTGGCTCGGTAACAACTGGAACATACAGGTGAGGAAGACCAGCGTAACCCGTAAACTCAACGCGCTTTGGGTCAACCATAATCAGGCGGACCTGCTCAGGAGTTGCGCGCATGAGCATAGACATGACAATGGCGTTGAGCAGGACAGACTTACCAGAACCAGTGGTACCTGCTACCAGCAAGTGAGGAAGACTGGCAAGGTCAACAACAATTGGCTTACCCTCAGAATCGCGACCAAAAGCGCACTCAAGAGGACCACCCTTTGCAAACGGAAGAACGTCAGCCAAGTTGACTGCCTGGGCTTTCTCGTTAGGGATCTCAATACCAACCAGAGAAGTTCCAGGAATTGGAGCAAAAATACGAACAGACTTTGCCGCAAGTGAAAGCGCAATATCGTCCTCAAGATTGGTGATCTTGTTGACGCGCTCACCCTCGCCCATCGAAATCTTAAACGTAGTGACAGAAGGACCTGCAGTCCAACCAACCACCTGGCTCGAAAGGCCAAACTCCTCAAGCGTAGCCTGGAGTCTCTGAGCAGTAGCTTCAAGCTCATCATCGCTTACGGCAGAAGTGGCCGAGTTCTTGTTTGTTTTCAGAATGGTAAATGGTGGCAGCTCATACGACTCATCGTCGTCACCTGGCCTTTTAAGCTGGTCAGGTGTGGCGAGAAAATCAGGTGTCGTTTTAGCTTTACTCTTAGGTTTAGCCTGTTTTGTTGTAGGAGCAACATCAGCTACAGCAACATCGTTTTTCTCGACAACTGCATCATCTGGCCGGTCTTTCTTCTTAGAACGAAGCTTATTCTTGGCTTTATCAATGAGCGTAGTAGGAGCATCTCCTGCGTCCTCTTGCGCCTCTTCTTCCTCATAAAGACGGGCGTCACGCTTAATGACAGAAGTCTTGCGATTGCCCAGATACGTGGTCTCCCCTTCACCAGTCTCGTCAAAGAGAGAAGACTGGTTGTTTGCGCCACGTCTACCCTGCTTCTTTGCAGGTTGTGGAGCATTTGCAGCGTAGAGCGCCTCTTCTTTTGCAAGAGCACGTTCTTCTTTACGGTAGCGATGATTCTCGCGCGCTTCATCCAGGCGGAAGCTTACGCGCTCAACCATGTCAGAAATGGAGAAGCCGCAGATAACAACACCGGCAATAATAAAGCCAACCAAAAGGACATTGCCCACCACGCGACCAACAAAGCGCAGCAAAACCCAAGCGATACCTCCACCCACATAACCACCAGCAGCCTCTAGGACTTTTGTGCCCAGAAGCATATCTGGAGCAGCCTCGGCACCTGGGAAGTTAAGTGAAATAAGAGCAAGGGCGGCAAGAACGTCCAGCGTTAGACCAATAGCAATACGCGTAGAGATTCCCTGATCATCACGCATAAAGAAGGTCATAGCAAAGACAAATACTGCAATGGGAAAAAGTAGCGCTCCCGTACCAAAACAGAGCTTGAGCCCATGACCCATTGCGCTGGTAATAACAGCGTTAGAAGGGACAATAATGGACAAAAACAGAGCAATTGCAACCACTGCAAGAACAACACCAATGATGTCATTCTGCAGTGGGCTCAAGCCTACTGCCTGGGCAGAAGCGGCGTTTCTAGAATTTCTTTTTGCTGCGTTTGAGGTGCGTTTAGAGGGCATTGGGCTTATACCTCCATAATGACCGGAATAACCATTGGTCGAGTACGAGTTTTGCTCCAAAGGAAGTTAGAAAGGGCGTTACGAACGCTCTTTCTCATTGCTTCAATGTTTGCGCCTTCGGACTTAGAGGCCTTCTCGATTGAATTTCTCACAAGATTCTGCGCGTCATTCATAAGCTCGTCATCGTCGGCAAATGAAACACCACGGCCAGAAATCTCAACAACACCTGGCTTAAGGTTGCGACCAACAAGGGTTACTACAGCGGTAACAATGCCGTCCTGAGAAAGACGCTGACGGTCACGAAGAACAACAGGGTTAGCGTCGGTGACAGAGAGGCCGTCAACGTACACTACGCCAGACTCAACCGTCTGACCACGGGTAACCTTGCCGTTTCTCATCTCAAGTGTGTCGCCGTTATCCAGAATGAAAATACGGTTAGCAGGAACACCCATCTGCTGAGCAAGCTCTGCATGTGCACGCAGGTGAACGGCCTCACCGTGGACTGGCATGAAGTACTTAGGTTGAATCAGGCGAAGCATGAGTTTTTGTTCTTGCTGACCACCGTGTCCAGAGGTATGGATATTGTTGATTTTACCGTGAATGACTTCAACACCAGCTTCTGAGATAGTGTTAATCAGTTTGTTTACGCTAGTGGTGTTTCCAGGGATTGGGCTAGAAGAGAAGATAACCGTATCACCAGGTTGTAACTGCACTTGACGGTGAGTTCCGTTAGCGATACGAGAGAGAGCTGCCATAGGCTCCCCTTGGCTACCTGTACATAGAATCAATACTTCTCCAGCTGGGTAATCCTTAACCTGATTAGGTTCGATAAAGGTTCCCTTTGGTGCCTTGATATAGCCAAGTTCAATCCCGTTGACAATAGCTTTTTCCATTGAACGTCCAAAGACAGCAATCTTACGGCCAGTCTTGACAGCAGCATCAGTAGCCTGCTGGAGACGGAAGATAT
>ENA-OWLC01000158-OWLC01000158.1-metagenome-genome-assembly--contig:-NODE-158-length-17431-cov-6.245569_pt1 | contig 17431 bp, 14 predicted proteins | sample MGYA00245344_ERZ651092 | MGnify/ENA primary metagenome ERZ651092 (study PRJEB26857, sample SAMEA4031755) | metagenome | biome: human; feature: oral; material: saliva | place: Philippines | collected 2014... | reverse complement strand
AACAAGGACTACCCGTTTCAGACGACCTCGCTGCGTTTAAATGGATGATTGAAGAATTGAGGGTATCGCTGTTCGCGCAGGAATTGAAGACGCCGTATCCGGTGTCGGTGAAGAGACTTTTGAAAGAATTAAATTCTTTAAATTAAGGAAACGAAAAAATGAAAATAGATGGAAAACTTATTGAAATTGCTTATATTTATCTAAAAAATCATATTTATTATGAAAACCTAAATCTTTTTATGAGAGAACGGATATCCTCTTTTGAGAAAGAACATAACCTATTAAATGAAGATGTGGGTAGAAATATTTTTGAGGAAATTGCTAAAGTTATATCTGATAATAATACGGATAAGCTAGATAAATGGATAGATAGTATTTCATTTAGAATTATTCCTAAAAGTTTTGAAGATAATTCTCACGAAAATACACATAATACAGAAGGTAGATTCATCAGTAATGATAAAAGTACGGATACTCATAATCTTGTAAAGTTAAATTATTTTATTGATGCTGATGTTGAAGTTTATATTATAGATATGTTGTGGAGCCTGTATGTTGGACCAATTTTGGATGGTATGCTTACAGAGGATTGTTATGGAAATAGATTACGAAATCATACTAAAGAATTTATAAAAAAGTACGCTGAATGTAATGACACAAGAGATGTATCGGGACATAATAACTTATTTATTCGCTATATAGATCAGTATAATAAATGGAGAAATAATGCCATTAATAAAGCAAGATTATTATCTGACGATAATAATAGTGTTGGAGTTATTTCGTTAGATTTAAAAGAATTTTTCTACAATGTTGATATAGATTTAGATAAAGTTGACAAAATTATTAAAAAGAAATGCGATAAGGATATTAGGGAAGATGCCTTAAAGTTAAATCGTATATTAAAATGTATTTTTGAAAAATATTATGAGGTAATCAATAGGGTATTAAGTGTTACTCATAATAAATGTGAACGCAAAAAAATACTACCAATAGGCTTCACATCTTCATCCATTTTATCAAATTGGTACATGATTGATTTTGATGAAAAAATAAAGAAAAAATTGAAACCCGTTTATTATGGAAGATATGTAGATGATATATTAATTGTATTGCCAAATCCTATTTTTAATGAAGATACCCCTTTAAAAAGCCTATATAAAAAATATTTCTTGAATACCCATATTTTAGCAAGCATTGAAGATGATGAAAGTTATATTATAAAAGGAAAGGATATACCTATTCAAAAAAAGAAAGTTGTATTTCAATTTTTTGATAAGGCTAATAGTAAAGCTGGATTAGAACTATTTAAACAAGAATTAGATGAACAAAGTAGTGCATTTAAATTTTTACCAACAGAGCACTTTTATCGAGAAATGGATGAATTTGCTTATGAAATATTATTTAGTGGATCGTCTAATAAGTTACGTAATGTTATTGGGGTAGTTGAAAATGAGACTAAGCTTTCACAATACCTATCTAGTTGCATAACTGCAAATAGATTATGTAAAACAAACAAAAAGGATAAAGATATAGTAATTTCACAGTTAATGTTGTTTTTTAAAGGATGTAATTCATTAAAATTTAGTAGGCTATGGGAAAAGGTGTATCAATATTCCTTTGTTGTAAATGATATAAATTTTGCAATTACTTTTTATAATCATTTAGTTAAAGAAATAAACATAATTAGCTATTCAAGAAGGAAGAATCACTTTCTCGTAAAAAAAATTAGGGAAGATTTATGTTTTTATAACCAAATTTCTTTTTCTCTTTCCTTAGCATTAATTAAATATCCAATTCATAAAGAAAGCTTGGAAATTAAAAAATTCTTTTATAAATTTCCTGACTTAAATAATTTAATGAAATTAGCAAATGGATTTAGGTATTCTAATTTAATTAGGCACCACTTAGTAGCATGGCCATTATCAAATTATACTATATATGAGGGGAGTTTAATTGATGAAAATAAGATATTGGAAGATATATCTTCAAAGAAACAATCTCATCATGAAATTAATAGTCAAAAAAAGAAATACTCTCCCAGATTTCTCCATATTGATGAGTTGCAAATATTCGAATTATCACAGAAGCTAAGATGTAATAGCTTGAGTGAGTGGCAAGGTAAATTTGCAGAAATATGCAGTAGTTTTGTTAAATGGAAAAAAGAAGAAATCAATACTAACAATAATATTGATAAATTTTCATTGTCAATTAATGATATATCTCGAAGAAATAATTATTTTAATTTAGCTATTGCAAATTTAATTGTGAATCAGAAAGATATTATTCATGCATTGAGGGATGATGAAAAACCTAATTTAAGTTTTGATAGGCAAAAAATAATATATCAAATCCTGAATGATGCGGTAAAAGAAAAAGTGGATCTATTGGTCTTACCAGAAGTATCTATTCCTGTCAGTTGGCTACCATTTATGGCATCTTTTTCTCGTAGAAACCAAATAGGATTAATTTTTGGATTAGAACATTGGGTAATTGATAAGGTTGCATTCAATATTTTGATTGAGCTGTTGCCATTTAGTCAAAAAGAAGGTTTTAAAAATTGTTATATAACGGCAAGAGTTAAAAATCATTATGCTCCTGCAGAGCTTACGCATATGAATAGTTTCGGATTGCTTGCTGGTAATGATAAGAATAGATATTCTTATCATAAGGTTAATTGGAGAGGAGCTTGTTTCGCAACTTATAATTGTTTTGAATTAGCAGATATTACACATCGCGTTTTATTTAAATCGGAAATTAACTTATTAATTGCTTGTGTATGGAATAAGGATACTAATTATTATCAACATATATTAGAATCTGCTGTGAGAGATTTACATTGTTACACTATCCAGGTAAATACATCTCAATATGGTGGTTCATGTGTTTTACAACCAACAAAAACGGAACAAAAAACTCTCCTTTATGTGAAAGGAGGAAGTAATCCTTGCATTTTAACTACTAATCTTGATATTCAAAGATTACGTAAGTTTCATTACCAACACACCCCTTTATCTGGAGATATATTTAAACCATTGCCTCCCGGCTTTCACAAACCGTAGCCCTAAAAAAAGGCCGTCTGAAAGTATTTCCCAACTTTCAGACGGCCTTTTATATTCATATTTCTGTTTATTTTTCCAACCGTGCAATCAGTTCATCGGCCAAGTCGAGATAAGCTTGGGTGCCTTTGGCGTGGGCGTCGTAGGCGAGGGCGGGGAGGCCGTGGCTGGGGGCTTCGGCGAGGCGGATGTTGCGGGGGATGACGGTATCGAAGAGCAGGTTGCCGAAGTGTTGTTTGAGCTGTTCGCTGACTTCGACGACGAGGCGGCTGCGGCTGTCGTACATGGTGCGGACGATGCCGGTTACGTCGAGGTCGGGGTTGATGGCTTGGCGGATTTTGCGGACGGTGGCCACGAGGTCGGAAATGCCTTCGAGGGCGTAGTATTCGCAAAGCATGGGGACGATGACGCCGTTGGCGGCGACTAAGCCGTTGAGGGTGAGCAGGGTCAGGGACGGGGGGCAGTCGATGAGGACGTAGTCGTAGTTGTCGGCAACGAGCTGCAGGGCGTTTTTGAGGCGGATTTCGCGTGCGATTTCTTGGACGAGTTCGACTTCTGCGCCGGCCAGTGTGCGGTTGGCACCCAATACGTCGTAGCCGCCTTCTTTGCTGCGTACGACGGCGTTGGGGATGTCGGTTTCGCCGAGGACGACTTGGTAAACGCCGTTTTCGATGGTGGCTTTGTTGATGCCGCTGCCTGTGGTGGCGTTGCCTTGGGGGTCGAGGTCGACGACGAGGACGCGGCGGCCTTTGGAGGCCAGGGAGGCGGCTAGGTTGACGGTGGTGGTGGTTTTGCCGACTCCGCCTTTTTGGTTGGCGACGGCGAGGATTTGTGCGCTCATGTGCTTTGCTGTCGTGTTAAGTGTGGATGGCTGGATTGTACCGTTATTCGGTATGCTTGGGTTGTTTTCAGACGGCCTTTTTGCGGATGATGACGATATGGCGTTCGGCATTGAGTTGGGGGACGTGCAATGCTTCGACTTTTTCGACGGCGACGCTTTCGGGCAGTTTGTCGATTTCTTCTTGCGGGTATACGCCTTTCATGGCCGCCCAGTAGCCGCCGTCTTTGAGGAGGTGCTCGGTCCAGTTGACGAAGTCGGCGAGTTCGGCAAAGGCGCGGCTGGTGATGACGTCGGTGCGGCAGTCGGCGGCGGCTTCTACGCGGCCGCTGATGACGCGGACGTTTTTAAGGCCGAGTTCGATGACGGCTTGTTGTAAAAAGGCGGTTTTTTTGGTGTTGGCATCGAGGAGGGTGATGTCGAGGTCGGGGCGGCAGATGGCGGTAGGTATGCCGGGCTGTCCGCCGCCGGAGCCGACGTCGAGCATGGTTTGCGCGTGTTCGATATAGGGCAAGAGGGTCAGGCTGTCGAGCAGGTGGTGGCTGACGGTTTGGGCGGGATCACGCAGGGCGGTTAGGTTGTAGGTTTTGTTCCACTTTTGCAGCAGGGCGGCATAGTCTAGCAGTTTGGCCTGTTTGGCTTCGTCGATGTCCAAACCCAGTGCCTGTATGCCGTCGCGGAGCTGTTGCGCCTGATTCATTTGTTATTCCTTATTGGTTAAAACGCGTTGGATGTAATGGTAACGGAAAGCATGCCGTCTGAAAATGTTTGCGCCTGTTGAATCAACGTTTCATTTTGTGAAAGACGATGGGCTGCTCCGGCGCGCGCGTGAGCTGTTTGGGCAGGGTCAGCATGGCGATGATCCATACGGAGAGGGTGTAGTAAAACACGCCTTGCCCGCGCATACCAGCCAATGCGGCATTGCCTAAGATGGCTTCAAAAATCAAGCCTGCCGCCGCCGAGGCACACGCTGCGACACCGGCAAGGAAGATGGCGTAACGCGAATGCCGGCGCATCATTTTTTTATACGCCAGCTTGGTCAGTCCGCCGGCAATCGGCAGGTTGAGGAAGGCAAACATGCCGCAGACGAACCATGCGACGGAATCCTGCCAGCCGCTTTGCCATGCCCATGCGCCGTCTTTGACCGTGACCAGCAGGCCTTGGCCGTCTGAAAAGGCGATTTGCACGATATTGTGCAATATCATCGCCAGCGGCAGGGTGAGGAACATCAGTGCGATCAATAGGGGGCGGTAGGGTTTTTCTTGTGTCAGATACATGGCGGTTTGCCTTGTTGTGGGATAAGTCGAAATGATAGCAGATTGGCGGTTGATTCACGTTTGTTAGCGCTGAAATTGCTGACAAAAACGGTCAATTAAAAAAGAAATGAAAAATTCTTTTTTCTTGGTAAACGTTGGCGGATAAAGGTTAAAAAAACGTTTTCAGACGGCCTAATCTCTTATTTTTATATGAACCGAACAGAAAATCTTTGCATTTCTCCGTAAAATCTACTAAATTCTCAATAACATATTATAAAGACCTGAAATCTGGAACCCAAACCGAAACTGCCTTCCGCCATTTACGCTCGGAAACTCAGCAGGCAAAAAGTTTCACACACAACAAAACCAAAAAATAATTCCTCTGAAATCAGTTGTTTATAATGATAGATAACCACAAGGCAAACCATGCCTGACTTTAGTAGGAGTAAAACCATGGCTGAAGCAACCGATGTCGTATTAGTAGGCGGCGGCATTATGAGCGCCACTTTGGGCGTATTGCTCAAGGAGCTCGAACCATCTTGGGAAATTACCCTGATCGAACGCCTGGAAGATGTAGCGTTGGAATCATCAAATGCATGGAACAACGCCGGTACGGGACACTCTGCCCTGTGCGAATTGAACTATGCCCCCCTGACTGCCGACGGTACGATCGATCCGACCCGCGCCCTCAATATTGCCGAACAATTCCACATCAGCCGCCAGTTTTGGGCATCTTTGGTTGAAGAAGGCAAACTGGCCGACCGCTCTTTCATCAATTCCGTCCCCCACATGTCGCTGGTGATGAACGCCGATCATTGCGATTATCTGCAAAAACGTTTCGACGTGTTCAAAAACCAAAAACTCTTCGAAAAAATGGAGTTTTCTACCGACCGCGCCAAAATTGCCGAATGGGCGCCGCTGGTTGTCAACGGCCGTGATGAAAACCAATCCATCGCCGCCAACTACTCCGCCGAAGGCACAGACGTCGATTTCGGCAGCCTGACCCGCCAGATGGTCAAATACTTGAGCGACAAAGGCGTAAAAATCAAATTCAACCGCCATGTCGACGACCTCAACCGCGAATCGGACGGCGCATGGGTGCTGAAAACCAGCAGCACCAAAGGCGATGACGACCCGTTGACACTCCGCACCCGTTTCGTCTTCCTCGGCGCAGGCGGCGGCGCACTGACCCTGCTGCAAAAATCCGGTATCCCCGAAGGCAAAGGCTACGGTGGCTTTCCGGTTTCCGGCCTCTTCTTCCGCAACAGCAATCCCGAAACGGCTGCGCAACACAACGCCAAAGTGTACGGCCAAGCCTCCGTCGGCGCGCCGCCCATGTCCGTCCCGCATCTCGACACCCGCAACGTGGACGGCAAACGCCACCTCATGTTCGGCCCTTACGCAGGCTTCCGCTCCAACTTCCTCAAACAAGGCTCGCTCATGGATTTGCCCCTGTCCATCCACTTGGACAACCTCTACCCCATGCTGCGCGCCGGCTGGGCGAATATGCCCCTGACCAAATACCTGCTGGGCGAATTGCGCAAAACCAAAGAAGAACGCTTCGCCTCCCTGCTGGAATACTACCCCGAAGCAAACCCTGACGACTGGGAACTCATCACCGCAGGACAACGCGTTCAAATCATCAAAAAAGACTCCGAAAAAGGCGGCGTCCTCCAATTCGGCACCGAAATCGTCGCCCACGCCGACGGCTCGCTCGCCGCACTCTTGGGCGCATCCCCCGGCGCATCAACCGCCGTACCCTTGATGATCAAACTCATCCACCAATGCTTCCCAAGCCGCATTTCCTCATGGGAAGGTCGTCTGAAAGAACTTGTTCCCGGCTTCGGCATCAAGCTCAACGACAACCCGCAGCTTGCCGAAGAAATCATCAGCCACAACGCCAAAGTATTGGGCATCCATCATCAATGATGGGAAAGTAAGGATGAAAACAGCGTATCCCTGAGATACGCTGTTTTCATGTGTGGATAGAATGGAAATGCCCATTGTTGGCAGTGCAGCATAAAACCAATAAAGTCAGCTATACATGGCAAACCTGAACAAAATGCTCAGCCGTCATTCCCGCGTAGGCAGGAATCCAGAAGTTTGAAATTGCAGTAATCTCTAAGTATTTCTGAAAACCGAAAACCTGGATTCCCGCCTGAGCGGGAATGACGATATTGATGTTTTGATTGTTGTCGAGCCAAGCTTAAATTGGCACAGTGGACAAACCCGAATTCACATATATAAAGAGGTCGTCTGAAACCCCATTTCAGGATTTTCAGACGACCTTTTCCGTCATCAAGAATGGCACAAAGCCATCTGCCTTTTAAAACGTAAACCCGGTTTCCAATTCATCATCGCCGACCAGTTCGACCAACAGCGCATACAACGGAGCAAGCTCGGTGTAGCGACGGGAGGTGCGGCGCAGGTAGTTGAGGAAGCGCGGGATTTCGGGGCGGTATTTGTCTTTGCCGTCGCGGTAGTACAGGCGGGCGAAGATGCCGGCGACTTTCAGATGACGCTGTACGCCCATCCATTCAAACCAGCGGTAAAACTCGTCAAACGCGGCGGGTACGGGCAATCCGGCGGCGCGGGCTTTTTCCCAGTAACGGATGACCAAGTCCAAGACGAATTCTTCTTCCCATTCGATGAAGGCGTCGCGCAGGAGGGAAACCAAGTCGTAGGAAATCGGGCCGTAGAGTGCGTCTTGGAAATCGAGTACGCCGGGTCGGCCGGTGGTGAGCATGAGGTTGCGGACGATGAAGTCGCGGTGGACGTACACCTGCGGCTGGGCAAGCAGCGGCGGCAGCAGGGTGTCGATGGTTTGCTGCCAAAGCTGGCGTTGTTTGAAGTTGAGTTCGCGTCCGAGTTCTTTGGCGACGAACCATTCGGGGAACAGGTTGATTTCGCGCAGCATGATGTCGCGGTCGTATTCGGGCAATTCGCCCGCGCGGCTGGCTTTTTGCAGCTCGACCAGTTCGTCTATGGCTTCAAGCAGCAGGGCTTTGTGTGCATCCGCGCCTTGCTCTTGCTGCATGGCGGTCAGGAAAGTGGTGCTGCCCAAGTCGTTGAGCACCATAAATCCTTGTGCTTCGTCGACGTGCAATACTTGGGGAACGTTAAGCATATTGAAAAGTTTTTGCACTTTTAGGTAAGGAGCGACGCTCATTTTATCGGGCGGCGCGTCCATGCAGATGACGGTCTTGCCGTCGGCAAAAGCAGCGCGGAAGTAGCGTCGGAAGTCGGCATCGGCGGCGGCGAAGCTCAATTCGAAGTTTTGTTCGGGATAGACGGCACGAAGCCAATTTTGTAATTCGGTTTGTCGTTGCATAGCGGTGTCGCGGATTTTCAGGTTAAAATAACCGCTATTCTAACTGGCAAACCGATTTAAGGGGCGATTTTGGCTCGTTTATTTTCACTCAAACCATTGGTTTTGGCGTTAAGCGTCGGCTTCGGCGCGGGAGGGGCATATGCGCAAAATGCATCTTTGCCGCAACCTGCCGATTACGAGCCGGTAAGGGCCACCCCGCCTGCGGTTCAGAGCGGGGAAAACCGTCGTCCTGCCGATCAGGACAAATTGTCCTTGGGCGATACCTGCCTGTTTTGCCAGCATCAGGCTTCCGAAGCAAACAAGCAGCCTGAAATCAAACGCAGCGGCGAAGGCCCCCTGCCGCAGGATTACACCCGCGTGATTGCGGACAAGGTTGCCGGACAGTCTAAAGTCGCCGTCCGCGCCGAAGGCGATGTCATCATTGAGCGCAATCAGGAAGTGTTGAACGCCGATTGGGCGGATTACGACCAAACCAGCGATACCGTCAGGGCGGGCGACCGCTTTACGCTGTATCAAGACGGCTCGACCGTCAGCGGCGATACTTTGGTGTACAACCTGAAAGACAATACCGGCTCGAGCGAATACGTCCGCGTCGATGCCGAAAAAGACGGCCGCCGCCTACAAAGCGTCAGCGAAAAGGCGGAAATGAAAGGCAAAGGGCTGTACAAGCTCATCAATACCAAATTCAATACCTGCTCGCCCGGTGATGCGAGTTGGTTCATCAAAGCGAAAAGCATCGAAACCGATCAGGAAACGGGCATAGGCGTGGCAAAAGACGCATCGCTGGTGTTCGGCGGCGTTCCTGTACTTTATACGCCTTGGGCGGATTTCCCGCTCAACGGCCATCGCAAGAGCGGTCTGTTGGTGCCGACCTTGTCAACCAGTTCGGACGGTTTGGAACTCGCCCTTCCTTATTATTTCAACCTCGCCCCCAACTTGGACGCCACCTTCCGCCCCGGCATTATCAGCTCGCGCGGCGTGCAGCTTGGCGGACAGGTCCGCTATCTCGAGCCGAAATTTAACGGCGTCATTGACGGCGATTGGATGCCGCACGATAAAAAACGCCATGAAAACAACCGCTATCAAATCAAGTTTGACCACAACCACCAACTGACCGACAAACTCAGCGGCGGCATCAACTTCAATCAGGTTTCAGACGACAATTACTACCGCGATTTCTACGGACGCGAGGATATTGCCAGCAACGTCAACCTCAACCGCCAACTGTGGCTGAACTACGGCGACCATATCTGGGGCGGCTCTTTTGACGGCGCGTTGAACGTACAGAAATACCAGACCCTTGCCAACCAAAACGGTTACAAAGACGAACCCTACGCCATCATGCCGCGCCTGACCGGACGTTGGCAGAAAACCATAGGCAAGGCGAATATCAACGTATTCAGCCAGTTCACCCGTTTCGTCCACGACAGCAAACAAGACGGCAGCCGTACCGTGCTGTATCCCAGCGTCCGTTGGGATTTCAACAACCAATGGGGCTATATCCGTCCGAAAATCGGCGTACACGCGACTTATTATGACTTAGGCTCGTTCGGCAACCAATCCAGCCGCCGCGTCAGCCGCGTATTGCCGATATTCAACGTCGATACCGGCATGACCTTCGAGCGCAACGCCAATGTGTTCGGCAAAGCCTATCTGCAAACCCTCGAACCGCGCCTGTTCTACAACTACATCCCGACCAAGTCCCAAAACGACTTACCCAATTTCGACACCTCGGAAAACAGCTTCTCCTATAACCAGCTTTTCCGTGAAAACCTGTACGTCGGCAACGACCGCATCAACTCCGCCAACAGCCTGACCGCCGCCGCGCAAACCCGATTCCTCAATCCGAACAACGGTGCCGAGCTGTTCCGTGCCGGCATCGGACAGAAGTTTTATTTCAAAAACGACAACGTATTGCTGGACGGCAGTGTCGGCCGTTATGAACGCAGCCAATCCGACTGGGTCGGCTTCGCGCACGGCAAACTGAGCGACAGCATCCATGCCGGCTTCGATATCCACTACAACCAAAACGAAAGCCGCGCCGAAAGCTACGCCGCAACCGTCCGCTACAATCCCGAGCCGGGCAAAGTATTGAGTGCGCGTTACAAATACGGCCGCAACGAACGCATTTACCTGCAATCGGACGGCAACTATTTCTACGATAAAATCCGCCAAATCGATTTGGCGGCGCAATGGCCCATCCGTAAAAACCTTTACGCCGTCGCACGTTACAACTACGAAATTCAAGCCAAGAAACCTCTTGAAATGCTGGTAGGAGCCGAATATAAAAGCAACTGCGGCTGCTGGAGCGCAAGCCTTGTCGGACAACGCTACGTGACCGGCGAAAACAGCCACAAAAACGCCGTATTCTTCAATCTCCAACTCAAAGACCTGAGCAATCTCGGCAACAATCCATTTGAAAAACTGCGCTTGGCCATTCCCGGCTACAGCAAAACCAACGAGGTAGTTACCCCATGAACGTCAAACCCCTGATTCTTGCCGCCGCACTCGGTCTGGCATTGAACGCACACGCAGCCCCTAAGGCCAAAACAGTAAAAAAATCCGTCAAACCCGTCGCTGTTCAGACGACAGATACCGAAACCCGTTCTGACGGCGTACATCTGAGCGACGGCATTGCCGCCATCGCCGACAACGAAGTGATTACCCGCCGCCAACTGGCGCAGGCAGTCGAACGGGCGCGCCGAACCATCCCTAAAGGCACACAAATCGGCGATAACGAATTGCGCGAACAAGTTCTGGCGCAACTCATCAACCAATCCCTGATTATCCAAGCGGGCAAACGAAAGAATATTCAAGCAGATAACGCAGAAATCGAGGCGGTCATTGCCGCCAATCCTTCACTGAAAAACCCGTCTGCCTCTATCCGCCGTGAAATTGCGGACAGCATCATCGCAGAAAAAGTGCGCCAACAGGCAGTCATGCAGCACAGCCGCGTCAGCGATGCCGAAGTTGCACGCGCCATCGAACAGGCGAAACAGCAAGGCATCGCCCTGCCCGAAGGCGAACCGATGCGCCAATACAGCGCGCAGCACATCTTGATTAAAGCCGACAACGACAACGCAGCGGCAGGCGCGGAAAGCACCATCCGCAAAATCTATGCACAAGCCCGTAGCGGCGCAGACTTCGCCGGTTTGGCGCGCCAATATTCGCAAGACGGCAGCGCGAGCAGCGGCGGTGATTTGGGCTGGTTCGCCGACGGCATGATGGTTGCGCCGTTTGAAGAAGCCGTCCACAAACTCAAACCCGGCCAAGTCAGCCCGCCCGTACGCACGCAATTCGGCTGGCACATCATCAAGCTGAACGACGTCCGTGAGGCCGGCACGCCCGAAGAGCGCCAACAAAACGCCGTACGCCAATATCTGTCGCGCAAAAAAGCCGAACAGGCGGAAATCAACCTGCTGCGCGAACTGCATGAAGGTGCACACATCGACATACGCTAAGGCGGATGCAGACGTCGTCTGAAAGTTTTTCAGACGACGTTTTGTTTTGCAGTAGTAAGACGACATTCATCCGAAATCAAGCTGTCCCTAATAATATAGCGATGAAAATTTAAAACACCCGTTTCGCCATTGCCACCGCATCCAATCAAATATGAATGATGGTTAAAAAGGTCGTCTGAAACCTCGAAATTCAGATTTTCAGACGACATCGTCCTGAATCTATTCCGTTTGCCGGAATAGGCGGCTGCTTGAATATGAGCCTTTTCAGAATCAATGGATTATCTTCACTCAACCGTTTTTTCTTCGGCAGGCAAGGGGCGGGAAACCGTAGTGCAGGTTCCGTCCGCGAAATAGATAAGGCATCATCATTTCGTAGGGCGGGTGGCAGGTTTGACAGGTACTAGGTTCGGTTTATCCCACGCAGACTTCAAATTGATAAAAAAGGTCGTCTGAAAAGCAAAATGTTTTTCAGACGACCTTTTACGGGACGGCATACGGACGGATTACCAGTCCGATCCGCCTGCCCACAGTATGCCGATGGCGGCGACGGATGCCAGGCCGACAGCCACAATCGCTTCTAAAAACAATACTGACACAGACATAATAACCTCCGAATGTTTAATGAAATTATTATCGGAACCATCTGTTCGCCCCGACGGGAAACGATGCGGATGCCGTTTGGTTTGTACGGTCAGAATAACACCCTCTCGCGGTATCCTTATTCGGTTTACCTGATTTTCCAGAGAGAAAAAAAGCAGTAATTATCAAAAATTAATGCCAAAGACTATCAGTTCATCCTTCTTGATTGCGAACGCGGCTTGTTTGTCGGATATTTGATTCAAACCTGATTTTTTTCACTGATTTATGCCTGATTTTTTTCTTTTTTTCCGCCGTTTTGTACAAACTGCCATTGTGGTATTTTTGCCTCTTTCTGTTTATATTGCCGTCCATCTGGCAAATGGCGAGAGTTTTGCATTCGAACGTCCGTTGATGTTTGTCATTCACGAACAGACGGGACAATGGTTTTTTCCAATTGCGCTATTGCTTCATTATTTGGGTAAAACCGCCGTCGCCGTACCGCTGGTCTGTTTGGCGGCGGTATGCCTGTGGCGGTTTGGCAAACTGAGGGCAGCGGTATTCGTTCCTTTGGCGGCATTGTTGCCGACTTTGAATATGCTTTGGATAAAGGCATGGATACAGCGTCCACGCCCGTTGCTTTGGCCTCGTGCCGTCGAAGAGGCCAATTTTTCGTTTCCAAGCGGGCATAGTACGTTTTCCGCCGCAGTCGCAGTGATGCTGATTCTATTGTGTTATCGGACTGCATACCGCCGTACCGCTTTTGCCATCGGCATCTTATTTGCCTTGTTGACGGGGTTTTCACGGGTTTATTTAGGCGTACATTATCCGACGGATGTTTGGGCGGGATGGACGAATGGGACGCTGACGGCGCTATTGGTTTATTATGTTGTTTTCAAAAAGGATTTCGAATAATGGAAACCTTATGCCCGAATACGCCCTTATGGCTGCGCAACGGTCATGCGGACACGATATTTGCCAAATTCATTCAACGCCCCGCCCCTGCCTACCGCCGCGAGCTGCTGCCGGACAGTACGGGACGAACTTTGGTTGCCTGTGATTTTGTCGATGCTGCCGATCCCGATGCACCTTTAGTAGTTTTGTTTCACGGATTGGAGGGCAGCAGCCGCAGCCATTACGCCGTTGAATTGATGCGCGCGGTCATTGAAAAAGGCTGGAACGGCGTGGTAGTGCATTTCCGCAGTTGCGGCGGCGTAGAGAATACCGCGCCTGTGTTTTATCATTTGGGCGATACGCGGGAAATCGGCTTTATGCTGGAAATGCTGTCTGAACGCTACCGCAGGATTTATGCTGCGGGCGTGTCTTTGGGCGGCAATGCGCTGGCAAAATATTTGGGCGAATACGGCAGTCTGGGCATGGCTGCCGTACCTTACGCCGCTGCCGCCGTCTCTGCGCCGGTGGATGCGGCAGCGGCAGGCACGCGCTTTGATAAGGGAATGTCAAAACTGCTCTATACCCGCTATTTTTTAAAATCTTTATTGCCCAAAGCCGCCGCAACAGGTTTTCAGACGACCTCATTGAAAGAATGCAAAACGCTGGGGGATTTTGACGACAGGTTTACCGCGCCGCTGCACGGTTTCGCCGACCGGCATGATTATTACCGCCGCGCTTCGTGCAAGCCTTGGCTGAAAACCGTGCGTACGCCGCTTTTGCTGCTCAACGCCGTCAACGACCCGTTTCTGCCGCCGAAAGCCTTGCCGACGGTAGAAGAGGTTTCGTCCGCCGTTACGCTGCTGCAACCCCAATACGGCGGACACGCTGCGTTCGTCAGCCGCGACAAAGGTCGTCTGAACCTGCAATGGCTGCCGCAAACCCTGCTGGCGTATTTTGAGGCATTCGAGTAAACGGAAGGTTTTTCAGCCGGAAGTTTCGTTATAAAATGCCCCGAACCTGATTTAGGATTTATTTAGAAACAAAGGAAAATTATGCAAGAAACCAACGGATACCCCGATAAACGTCCGGACGGCCCGGAAGGCCGCTGGGAACGGGACGTGTTGCGCGACGTACTGCTTGCCGCCTATAAAGAGCAGCGGCGCGCCCGTTTTTGGCGCAACTTCTGGCGGATTATCGGCGTCCTGCTGATTGCCGCATTATGGTTCGGTTCGGACGACGGCACGGCCGGACAAGGGCTGGCCACAGGTAAAGAGCATACGGCAGTCATCACATTGGAAGGCGAAATAGGCGGCGGCATGGACGATCAGGTCAAAATGCTGCGCGACAGCATGGAGGCGGCCTACAACAATCCGAATGCAAAAGGCATCGTCATCCGCGCCAACAGCCCCGGCGGTTCGCCCGTTATCTCCAATACTGCTTTTAACGAGATACGTCGTCTGAAAGGCGAACATAAAGACATCCCCGTCTATGTCGTCGCCGAAGATATGTGCGCCTCCGGCTGCTACTACATCGCTGCCGCCGCGGACAAAATCTACGCCGACCCCTCCAGCATCGTCGGCAGTATCGGCGTGATCGGCGGCGGTTTCGATGTAACCGGCCTGATGGACAAGCTGGGTATCAAACGTCGTCTGAAAACCGCAGGCAGCAACAAAGGCATGGGTGATCCGTTTACCCCTGAAACGCCTGAGCAGGCGAAAATCTGGGAAGCTATGCTGTCAGACACCCATCAAGAATTCATCAAGGCCGTCAAGCTCGGACGCGGTGAAAAATTGAAAGACAAAGAATACCCCGACGTATTCAGCGGCCGCGTCTATACCGGCCTTGAAGCCAAAAAAGTCGGACTGATTGACGACTTCGGCAGCGTGTACAGCATCGCCCGCGATGTCGTCAAAGCCCCCGAACTGGTCAGCTACACGCCCGAAGACGATTTCAGTAAACTCTTAAGCCGCCGCTTTGGCGCACAAGTCAAGGCTGAGGTGGAAAACACACTGTCGAAAATGTGGTAAGGCAATACAAACAAAACGTCGTCTGAAAAGCTTTCAGACGACGTTTTGTTTTGGAAGATATTGATTCTGCAGAAAATGAAGAGAAGAATATCGTAGTAGCGGTAAGCGGGTATTTACATCCGTTTAGAACCGAATGATTTAGCATGGGCTTTGCCCACGGAAGAGCTACCCGAATATCGCGTAGCAGATCAACTTCAAATCGATACCATACTGCATCGTCGCAATCAAAGAACAATTCCCGAAGGTAACTATGCATCAAGTGTATCGGTTGCAAATTATCCGTTCTATCTGCGGCTTTCTTTGAAACAGGTTGGGGAAAGGTCGTCTGAAAGCCGACAAATCAGCTTTCAGACGACCTTTTACTGTTTTCAAACCCGAATCAGTCAAACAGTTCGCCCACTTTGTCCCAGAACGATTTTTTGCGCGGGGTTTGGCTGCGGTCGAGACCGGTCGAGATTTTTTCGAACTCTTCCAGCAACTCTTTCTGGCGGTCGGTCAGGTTGACCGGCGTTTCCACCACAACGTGGCAGTACAAATCGCCCGTCGCGCTGGAACGCAGGGATTTGATGCCTTTACCTTTGACGCGCATACGGCGGCCGGTTTGCGTTTCTTTCGGAATGTTCAGTTTGACTTTGCCGTCCAAGGTCGGAACTTCGACTTCGCCGCCCAAGGCTGCGACGGCGAAACTGATGGGCAGCTCGCAATGCAAATCCAAGCCGTTGCGCTCGAAGATTTTGTGTTCTTTGACGCGGACGTTGACGTACAAATCGCCTGCGGGCGCGCCGTGCGTACCCGGTTCGCCTTCGCCGCTCAAGCGGATGCGTTGACCGTCGTCGATGCCGGCGGGAATGTTGACTTCAACGGTTTTGCTGGTTTTGGTGCGGCCTTCGCCACGACATTTGACGCACGGGTCTTTGATTTCCTTGCCTGTGCCGTGGCAGGTCGGACAGGTCTGCTGCATTTGGAAAATGGCTTGGCGGACGTGTACCGTACCGGAGCCGTGACAGGTCGAACAAGTCGATGCGGACGTGCCGGGTTTTGCGCCGCTGCCGTGGCAGACATCGCATTCTTCGTAGGTTGGGATGTTGATGCGTTTTTTGATGCCTTTGGCGGCATCTTCCAACGTGATTTCCACGCCGACCTGCAAATCCGCGCCTTGATAGTTTTGCTGACGGCCGCCGCCCCCGCCACCGCCAAACATTTGGCTGAAGATGTCGGAAAAATCGAAGCCCTGCGCGCCGCCGAATCCGCCAAAACCACCGAATCCGCCCGCGCCGCCGCCCATGCCCTGTTCGAACGCGGCATGACCGTATTGGTCGTACATGGCGCGTTTTTCTTTGTCGGACAAGGTGTCGTAGGCTTTTTGAACTTCTTTAAATTTTTCTTCCGCTTCTTTGTCGCCGGGATTGCGGTCGGGATGGTATTTCATCGCCAGCTTGCGGTAGGCTTTTTTGATTTCGTCGTCGCTCGCACCGCGCGCCACGCCGAGTGTTGCATAAAAATCTTGGTTGCTCATGATAGTGATGGTTATTGAATATGTGTAAAAACTAGACCGGATATATGGGTGGGGTGGGGAAAACTCAAGAGTCTGAATGTGAGGTCGTCTGAAAAATACCGTTCTGTTTCAGACGACCTTTGTCAAACCGACCTACCGACAACCTGCTATAATCTCTCCTTTATTTTTCTCAGGGCGGACGGGCGATTCGAAACGGGCCGGATTTTGGCACAGAAATGCCGGATTCAAGGCAAAAAACGCAGCAAGATTAGACATCTTGCGCATATTTTTAACGCAGAAGGCGGCAATCGATAGAACAAAATACCGCCGTTATCGAATCGTCAGCCCGCCCTCACATTTTCAAGCGAAAAACAGAATGACCATGCAAGAACATTACCAGCCCGCCGCCATCGAGCCTGCGGCGCAGAAAAAATGGGACGACGCCCGTATTTTCAACGTCTCCGAAGACGCTTCCAAACCCAAATACTACTGCC
>ENA-OWLC01000157-OWLC01000157.1-metagenome-genome-assembly--contig:-NODE-157-length-17436-cov-4.503941_pt1 | contig 17436 bp, 13 predicted proteins | sample MGYA00245344_ERZ651092 | MGnify/ENA primary metagenome ERZ651092 (study PRJEB26857, sample SAMEA4031755) | metagenome | biome: human; feature: oral; material: saliva | place: Philippines | collected 2014... | reverse complement strand
CTGTGGTGGCGCTACCGGTTCCTCCAAAGAACATACTGTGGAATCCCTTTCCACATGTGGTGCAGAGGTTCAAAAAGGCAACGCCCTTACAGAACGTAAAATTCAACGCCTCTTCCGTCGCGGTGAAGTAACTACTCTTATCAAACGTTGTAATGACTTTGGTGCTGGAGGTGTATCCGTTGCTATCGGTGAATTAACAGATGGTGTAACAATCAACCTTGATTTAGTTCCTAAAAAATACGCTGGCCTTGATGGTACAGAACTAGCCATCTCTGAATCTCAAGAGCGCATGGCTTGTGTTATCGCTGCTGCCGATGTAGATACATTCAAAGCCTATTGCGATGAAGAAAACTTAGAATGTACAGTTGTAGCAGATGTAACCGATACAAATCGCCTCATCATGAACTGGAATGGCGAAACAATCGTCGACATTAGCCGTGACTTCTTAAATACAAACGGCGCTAGCCAACAACAAGAGGTTATTGTAAAAGCTCCAGCGGATCGTTCTTACTTCTTACGCGGTTCTTCAAGCGCAGATAACTTCAAAGAAAAATGGCTTGCCGCAGTATCCGATTTAAATGCCGCTTCCCAACAAGGTTTAGCAGAACGCTTCGATAGCACTGTTGGTGCTAATACAGTGCTCATGCCATTCGGCGGCAAGTTCCAAAAAACTCCTACCCAAGGTATGGTCGCAAAGTTACCTGTATTAAACGGTGAAACTACAACTGCGAGCATCATGACACATGGCTTCGTACCAGAATTATCTGCTTGGAGCCCATACCATGGTGCACAATATGCAGTACTTTTATCTGTCGCAAAATTAGTAGCACTTGGCGGTCGTCGTGAAGATACATACTTAACATTACAAGAATACTTCGAACGCCTCAATTCTAAAGAATCTTGGGGCAAACCTGTAGCAGCCCTTCTCGGTGCCTATAAAGCTCAAAAAGAACTTGAAATCGGTGCTATTGGTGGTAAAGATTCTATGAGCGGTACCTTTATGGACCTTACAGTTCCTCCTACCCTCGTATCCTTTGCAGTTGGTACAGCCCATGTAGATAACATTGTAAGCCAAGACCTTAAAGGCGTGGATCATCGCCTTGTATTCTTCGATGTACCTCGTACATACGATGACACCCCAGATTGGGACCGATTCAAAGAAAACTGTGAAGTTTTACAAGAACAAATCGAAAAAGGTCGCGTTTACTCTGCTTATGTAGTTGACCAAGGTGGCATTCCTGAAGCAGTCACAAAAATGGCTCTCGGCAACAACATTGGTGTTAAATTCGATAAATATGCGGAACGTGCTATCTTCCAACCAGCTCTTGGTGCATTTATCGTAGAGGTAGATATTAAAGCTGTTAACTATCTCTTAGAATTACCAGGTCTTAAAGTAATAGGTGTAACACAAGCAAATCCTGTTATTGAATGGGCCGACCAATCCGTATCTCTTAAAGAAATTCAAGCAGCTTATGAAGCTCCATTAAACGATATCTTCCCTATGCATGCGCCAAACGGCACTGGCGAAGCAGTGGCGTATATCCATGATCAACATGCTAAACCTCGCAGTGCATCCTTAGGGGCTAAACCTAAAGTGCTCATCCCTGTATTCCCTGGTACAAACTGCGAATTTGATTCCGCTCGTGCCTTTGAACGTGCTGGAGCAGAAACAGATATCGTAGTCATTCGTAACCAAACACCAGAACAGTTAAAAGAATCTATCGATGTAATTAAAACGAAATTGGCAGAATCCCAAATTCTTATGTTCCCTGGTGGCTTCAGTGCTGGTGATGAACCAGATGGTTCTGGCAAATTCATGGCTACCCTCTTCCGCAATCCATACCTTGCAGAAGGTTTAGAAAACCTCTTGTACAAACAAGATGGCCTTGTACTTGGTATTTGTAATGGTTTCCAAGCCCTTATCAAGTTAGGCTTGTTGCCAGGTGGTCATATCGAAACGTTAACGGCAGATCATCCTACATTGACATACAACACAATCGGTCGTCACTTGTCTCGTATGGTTAACACAAAAGTTATTTCTACTAAATCCCCTTGGATGAGTGATGCTAAAGCGGGCGAAATCTATACTGTGCCAATTTCTCACGGCGAAGGTCGCTTCATCGCTTCCCCTCAACAAGTGTTGGAATTCAACAAAACTGGTCAAATCGCTACGCAATATGTAGACTTTGATGGTATTGCCTCCATGGATAGCCGCTTCAATCCAAATCAATCTGTAGCTGCTATCGAAGGCATTTATAGTCCAGATGGTCGCGTATTCGGTAAGATGGCTCATTCCGAACGCTGCGGTGCAGGTATTAGTAAAAATATTCCTGGCCAATTAGAAATGCCAATCTTTACATCTGGTGTAAAATACTTTAAATAATTAATGATTATTCTTTCCTGTGAAAGCCTACTCCTTTGGGTAGGCTTTTCAATATTGATTTTTTTCGAAAATATTAGTATTATAAGTTGATGATATATTTACGAACATGAGAATTCGTGTAAACCTATACATAACAAATGTGAGTTAAGAAAGGATTTTATTATGCATTGTGCTCAGAAAATGACCCATAATATCTACTGGATTGGTAGTAATGACTGGACTACAGAACGTTTTGAAAACTTATTCCCTATTCCAAATGGTGTTAGCTATAACAGCTATTTCATCGATGATGAAAAAACTTGTGTTGTAGACTCTGTTGATGCTGAAATTCGCGAAGAATACTTCGACAACTTGACTTACCTATTGAATGGTCGCGACCTTGATTACATCATCGTTAACCATATGGAACCAGATCATTGCCAAACATTGTTGGAAACATTGGAACGTTATCCAAACTGTAAAATGGTTGGTAATGCTACAACATTCCGCATGTTCGAGCAATTCTACAATTCTCCAAAACCAGACCAATATTACACTGTAAAAGAAGGCGACGAAATTTGCCTTGGTAAACATACACTCGTTTCCTACACTATGCCAATGGTTCACTGGCCAGAAGTAACTTGTACATATGAAAAATCTACAGGCACATTGTTCTCTGCAGATGCTTTTGGTACATTCGGTACAGTTAACGGCAATATCTTTGCTGACCAAACTGATTACGTTGCTACATACGAAGAAGAAGCTCGTCGTTACTACACAAACATCGTTGGTAAATACGGCCCTCAAGTACAAAATGCAATTCGCAAAGTTTCCGGTCTTGAAATTAAACGTATTGCTCCACTTCATGGTCCAATCTGGCGTACACCAGAATCTATCCAATATATCTTACACAAATACTTGCACTGGTCTAGCTACACAGCTGAGCAAAAAGGCGTTGTTATCGCCTTCGGTTCTATGTACGGCAACACTCGTGCTATCGCACAACAATTAGCTAAACAATTGTCTAAACGCGGTGTTACAGATATCAAAATTTACGATGTTTCCAAAACTAATGCGTCCTACATCATCTCCGATGCTTGGAAATATACTAACTTGGTAACAATCGCACCTACATACAACTTGAACCTATACCTTACAATGGAAAACTTCATTCATGAGTTAAAAGCTCTTAACTTCCAAAACCATAAGGTATCTATCATCGGTAACCACTCTTGGGCATCTGCTGCAATGAAAACAATGGTAGCACACTTCGAAAACGACTTCAAAGATATTGAAATCGTATCTGAACCACTTGATATCAAATCCTCTTTGAAAGAAGAAGATCTTCCAAAAATCGAAAAAATGGCAGACGATATCAAAGCATCCATCGATGCAGCTGAAATCAAAGAAGTATTATAATACACAAACTAAAGGCCGCCTGTTTAGGCGGTCTTTTTTCTTATACTTCAAAGGATACATATCTTACGTTTTAACAATATGTGGCGTAACATTTTTACAATTTAATTATTACTACTAACAGTAGAAACTTAGCTAAATTTTTGGAGTTTAAAAGTCTTATGAAAGTCTAAGATTTTCACGATTTTTTGCTTGACATAAATCTAACTTTTTCATATACTATACAAGTACCTGTTACACAACAGAATACATGGAGAGGTGTCCGAGCGGCTGAAGGAGCATGATTGGAAATCATGTGTGCGGTTATCCCGTACCCAGGGTTCAAATCCCTGTCTCTCCGCCATAGTAAAAGCAGTGCTTATGCACTGCTTTTTTATTATATAAAACCAAGAGGTGATACGAATGTATCACCTCTTTTTATATCTCTTATTTCAAACTTTAAAGTCTTACATTTTACTACTGCCAAACGACTAAAAAGAAAAAGGCTATCGACTTAACATCGATAGCCTTTTATGTTTATATCATTAGTTTATATCACTATTTATGAATTTTTTTGGCTATGTCACCAATGATTTCAGGTGTTGTTCTACAGCAACCACCTATTATCTCTGCCCCAGCATTACGCCATACGTCAACATAATCTACGAATGATGCAGGGTCGCCATACCAAGTCTTAGTTTCACTATCATAGCTTTCACCAAGATTTGGATATACAGCAATCGGTTTATCCGTAACAGTGCGAATATCCTTAATCAAGGACTCTACGTATTCCGGCTTAGTACAGTTGACACCAATACCAGTTATAGGTCTAACCTTGTCGATCATCTCCGCGCATTTAATGATGGTTTCACCACTAGAAACATGATGTCCATCTTTACAAGAAAAGGCAATCCATCCTGGAATTCCTCTCGATGTGTATGGGTCAGACATGGCGCGAGCAATGGCAATGGCTTCGTCATAAGACGGGATAGTTTCAAAGGATAATATATCCGGGTTTTCTTCACAGAATAATGCTAACCGAGGAATATGGAATACTTCGAGATATTCAGTTTGCACATCAGGATATCCACGGTACTCAGATCCATCCGCCAAAAATGCACCATATGGTCCTACAGAAGCCGCCACTAATGGTTTAGGCAATGCACCTTCAGAAAAATATCTAACCCCATCTGGAGTCTCTTCACCAAGTGTAATCCCCCGCAATGTAAGTGCTCCAGTCGCCTTAGCCTCTAAAAACTCATTGCGAGCTTGTACAGCTAAACGAACGGATAATTTAACGAGCTCTATGGCCTCTTCCGTACCATAACCTAATCCTTTAAAGCCAGCTACTGTTGCTTGATATCCAGAACTTTGAATGATGTCTGCCCCAGCCGCCAAGTACGAGATATGTATTTTTTTGATGATATCCGGTTGGTCCATAAGAATCTTAGCAGACCATAATTTATGCTGAAGATTGCAGCCGTAACGCTCTAACTCTGATCCTAAGCCACCATCTAAAACGAGGGCGCCCTTCTCTTTAATTATATCTAAAAATGCACGTCGTTTAGCCATCATATCACCCATTCTATACTACCTCATATCATTTGAGGTTTACTAAACGTATTATAACAAATAATACGCTTAGGTTCTATCTACAAACTATTTTAAATCCTCTGCAGGTGGCTCTTTACCAAACCATTTTTTATAAATCTCTGCATATTTGCCATTGGCTTTAATCTTAGCCAAACCATCGTTAACTTTATTAAGAAGCTCTGTATTGCCTTTCTTCACAGCAATACCAAGTGGTGCCGCATCATAGTCCTCTCCAGTGACCTTTGCGATACCTTTGCCCTTACTATTAACATAATATTCGTTGACCGGTGTATCGTTAATAACTACATCTACACCTCTATTTTGTAATTCTAAGAATGCATCTACGATGAGATTAAATTGGCGCACATCGGCATTAGGAATCTTACTAGCAATTTCCGCACCAGTAGAACCAATGGATACACCGATACGCTTTCCTTCTAAGTCCTTAAAACTATTGATATTCGTGTTATCGATATTTACAACAAGGCCATTACCTGCAATATAGTATGGTTTACTAAAGTCTACAGACTTAGCACGATCCTCGGAAATAGTCATATCCGAAATAGCAATATCGATGGTATTACTTTGTAGTGCTGGTAAAAGTGCATCAAAGTTCAAGTTTTGAACATCTGCTTCAACGCCCTCTTCCTGTGCAATGGCATTAATAATATCAATATCAAAACCTGCTAATTTTCCACTGTCTTTATCTTTAAAACCAAATGGTGCATAGGTTGCATCAGTACCAACGCGCCATGCTTTTTGAGTGCTACCTGTATTACCACAGCCTGCTATAAATAAACTACTAGCGATGGTAAAAGCCCCTAAAAGAACTGCTATTTTCTTAAATTTCATAATTAATCTTACTCTAACGTTACAATAATCTGTAAAGCTTTCTTTCTATATACGAATAAATCTATCTATACCTACAGTATGAGTATAATAAAAATAATACCTCTAGAGGTATTATAGTATTATGATAACATTCGATATAGTTAGGGTCAATTAATCCGACTATATCAATAGGTATTATATTAACATAGCTTTTAGCTATATCAAAAAGATTATCCATAGCTATAGTAATAAGACTAAAACAAATAAAAAAGACCGCCCTTACCAAGTAGTCTAAACTCGGTAAAGGCGGTCATCCCCAGAGTGGAGAATTCCTAGCATTTTATAGAATAGATAGCATTTTTACTTCATTGAAAAGCTATCATACTCACATTATTTAGCTTTTTTAGCTTTTACGTACATAGCCACTTTGTACAAGAATACACAGAGTAACAAGTACATTACGATACTGAGGTATGTTGCTTCCGGTGTTTCAACCCAGTCTTGAGCGAATACATCAATGCCGGCAATACGAAGTACGGCACTGAATAAAGAACCAATAGCACCACCGGCTACGAGACCAGATGCAATTGTGCTACCTTTGGAGAAGCGAAGATCTGCCAATTCTTTATCTTTTGTACTGTTTTGTACGAAGTATGCAATCAAACCACCGATAAGTAATGGTGTGTTAATTTCCATTGGCAAGTATGTACCAAGAGCAAATGCCAATGGTGGAACTTTTACCATCCACAAGATAATAGCGAATAATGCACCAGCCATGTATAGAGGCCATTGAGCACTACCACCAGTCATCATTGGCTCAATGATAGCAGCCATAGCATTCGCTTGTGGAGCATTTAATGCATGGTCCCCTACGAAGCCATATGCATCGTTCAAGAGGATCATAACGCCTACAGAAAGTACAGCACAAAGAATGGTACCAACGATTTGCCATTGTTCCATTTTCTTAGGTGTAGCACCTGTCATGTGCGCTACTTTGAGTTCAGACATGAAGTTACCAGCCATACCGATGGTTGTACCGATGAAGGAAGCCATCATGAGAACTGCAATCATACCTACTTTACCAGTCATACCTGCAGCTGTTAAGCATACAGCAGAAATGATAATCATGAAGATTGTCATACCAGATACTGGTTCTGTACCTGTATAAGCGATGGAGCTAATACCTACTACAGATAATAGGAAGGACATGATAAGAACGATTAAGAATGCTACGATTGTTTGTGTGAAGCTTTCAGCATACATAAAGTGGAAATATGCTGCGAATAATACTGTACATAACAAGATACCTGCACCAATCCAAGATGTAGGAATGTCACGTTGTGTACGAAGTAAATTAACATCTACAGATTTAGAGCTGAAAATATCAAGCACTGCATTTTTAACAACGCTAGCTACTACTTTAGACATATTGAGCAATCCGATGATACCTGCCATAGCGAGCATACCGATACCAATATGACGAACATAGTCTAAGAATACTTTACGAATTGGAGCTTCTGCAAGTGGAACGGCATGACCGTTAATTTGCATGATGTGTTCTGGAGCTAAATAATATACAATTGGAATACATACAAACCAAGAGAAGAAGGAACCAGCCGCGATAATAGCCGCATAACGCAAACCTGTGAAATAGCCAAGGCCTAGCAATGCAGCATCTGTATCTACAGCAGCATTTAACTTAGTTTGATCTGCCAATGCAGACCCCCATTTAAATGCAGTAGTACGGATAACCTCTTCCCACCAGCCAAGGCTGTTAAGAATAAAGTCATATACAAGAGCGATAAGACCAGAACCAAGCATGAGTTTCGCTTTACTACCTTCATTACTCATTAGTACTTCAGCAGCAGCACGACCACTTGGGAACGGATACACATAGTGCATTTCCTCAACGAAGTAGCGACGGAACATAACGCATAATAGAACACCAAGTACGCCACCAAGGATGATAGGAATCGCCATTTGTACGAAGGATACATCTGTAACATTCCAAATGTATAGAGCTGGCAAGAAGAACATCGCACCAGCTAATGTGTTCGTACTAGAACTAGCGATAGCCTGAATGTGAACCGTTTCGGCAAAAGCATTTTGCCGTTTCAAAATAACTGCTGTACCCATAGCAAGTACAGATACTGGAGCAAAGGCATCTACTGTTTGACCAATTTTCAAACATAAATAACCTACAGCCAGTGTAAAAATTGCCGCATAGAATAGGCCCCAGAATACTACATATGAGTTAATCTCTACGTAATCCTTCTTAGGATCCAATACGGGTTCTACGGGCGGAATAGAACGAGTTTCGTCCGACATGGTAAAACCTCCTCACAGAAAATGTACAAACGTATAACTATTCACCTTTATACTAACACGGCACTATATATGGTTCAATGCTTTTCTATGCATTATGCGAATAAAATATCACACATTCCATAAATATTTATTTTGCATTTTCACCGCCCCTGTTCTACAATGAAAGTATATTAAGAATCTTTATTATATACAGTATGTATACCAGTATGTATAACACGTATGTTTACTTACGAGGAGGCTCATTATGGAATCAATGGTCGAACGTTTTGTACGCTATACAAGCATAAATACACGGTCTAATGAGGAAAGTACAACAATTCCTAGTACTCAAACTCAAGTAGACTTTGCTACTAATGTGCTCGTTCCGGATTTAAAAGCAATCGGTTTAGATGAAGTTATTTACAACCGTGAAAATGGTTTTGTCATTGGCACATTAAATGCTAATACAGATGAAAAAGCACCTGCTATCGGCTTCATCGCTCACATGGATACAGCAGACTACAACGCAGAAAATATTAAGCCTCGCATCGTTGAAAATTACGATGGCAGCGATATTTGCCTTAACGAAGAACATCAAATCTTCACACGTCGTGCAGATTTCCCTAATCTAAAGAATTACATCGGTAAATCCTTAGTTGTCACAGATGGTCTTACGCTCCTCGGCGGCGACGACAAGGCGGGTATCTGTGAAATTATGGAAGCCCTCGCCTACCTCGTAGCTCATCCAGAAATCAAGCACGGAAAAATCATGTGCGCTTTCGGTCCAGACGAAGAAATCGGCACTGGCGCCGATCACTTTGATGTCAAAGAATTCCCTGTTGATTTTGCCTATACAATTGATGGTGAAAGCCTCGGTCAACTTGAATACGAAACATTCAATGCTGCAGGTGGTACAGTGACCCTCAAAGGTGTATCTGTTCATACAGGCACTGCCAAAGGCATTATGATCAACTGTGCTAAATTAGCAATGCAATTCGATTCTCTATTACCAGGTGCTGCTGTTCCTGAACACACATGTGGTCGTCAAGGCTTCTTTATGCTTATGAGCATGGAAACACAAGTAGATACTGGTAAAATGAACTATATCATCCGCGACCATGATAAAGAATTGTTCGAAGCGAAAAAAGCATTCTTCTTACAAGCTGGTCAAACATTAAATGAAATCTATGGCCGTGAAGTATGTGAAGTATCTGTAAAAGATCAATACTACAACATGTACGATATCATTAAAGATAATATGGAATGCGTTAACGTAGCTAAAGCTGCTATGGAAAAAGCGGGCATCACTCCTATTTGTGACCCTATCCGCGGTGGTACAGACGGTTCTAAAATTTCCTTCATGGGCATCCCTACTCCTAATATCTTTACAGGCGTAGAAAATCTACATGGCCGTCATGAATTTGCATGTATTGACGACATGAAAAAAGCCGTAGAAGTTATTGTAAATATCGTAAATATTGAGAAATAATAACATACGATCTAACTACTCATACCTATACTGCTAAATGCTATTTGATCGGTATTTAAGTATCAAACTAGTATTCTAGGACATGAAACACAAAATACATGAATAAGAGAAAAGGACTATACGAAATCTTTCGTATAGTCCTTTTAATTTAGTTATAAAATTCTATGAATTAGAATAACTCTATTCATCAGCACTAGTAGATTATATTCTACGCAAGTTTACCATTGCGTTTACGATTTCTAATTTGTTCTTCTTCAGCACGAGCTTTCAAAGAAAGATCTTTTTCAGTGCCTACATAACGACCATATAAGAAATAGTACGCAACGAAGGCAAGAAGCGCTACTACTACAGTAACGTGGAACATGCTTGTATAGCCTACCACCTCTTTAATGGCACCTAAGATGTATGGACCAAAGCCTAAGCCCATATCTAAGGCAATAAAGTATGTGGATGTGGCAACACCAATACGGTGAACCGGCACAATTTTAACAGTTACGGCTTGACCGTTTGACATAAATGTACCGTAACCAAGACCAACAAACACAGCAGATAAGAGAATAAGCCATGTAGAGTGAGCGATGGATAATAAGAAAATACCAAGTGCTAAAGATATGAAACAAGGGTAAAGAACAAAGTTTTCCCCTTTCATATCAAACACAATACCAAGTAATGGTCTTGTTATAGTAATAACTACAGCATAGACAACGAAGAAGAATGTACCTGCTAAGATAAGATTCAAATCTTTTGTATAAGCGGCCATAAAACCGATAACACCAGAGTATGCAAAACCTACTAGTATAGAAACAAGACTAATAGAATTCATACGTGGTTCAATATAGTCGGAAATTTTAATACCCTTATGTTCTTCAGAATCAATATCGAGCTTAGGTTCATCAAATTTCATGATAACTGAACCAATACCACAAAGGATGATAAGAGCAACACAGAAGGCGATGATAAAGTCATAGCCAAGGCTATGAAGCATCAAAATGCCTAAGAACGGACCTACCGCAGCGGCAAGAGATGTAGATAAACCATAGTAGTTAATCCCTTCACCACGACGTGACATAGGAATAATAGCGGCTACGATTGTACTTGTAGCAGTCGATGTAATACCGTACGCAAAACCATTTAAGAAACGAACACTATCGAGCATCAATAAATTAGGTGTATAGAAGTACATGGCTGTTGAAACCAAATAAATTAACAAACCAAGGTACAACATCTTACGACAGCCTAAGATGCTGATAAAACGTCCTGCTAACAAACGAGCAACAACGGTACCAATAATATAAATACCAACGGCCAAGCCGGCTTGACTTGCTGTAGCATGAAGATTATCCTTTGCCACTACTGCAATAATAACGATTAATAAGTAATAAATCAAAAATACTAAGAAATTAATCAAAGTATCAAGGACAAAGGATCTTGTCCATAAGGCCTCTTTAGCCTTATCCATAATATCAACTCCATTTTCTTAAACTATTGTCAACCATTTGCGACAACGATTAATTATAAACCTCTCACTATAGAAATCAAGAATTAAAATGTTATACACCTCATTACTTTTATTTATAACAAGATATGTATAATCAATTACAATATAGATATTTCTATTCTAATAATTCACATTAATTTTTGATAATAAAAACACCTTTGATCACTTATATTGTATCCCCAAAGATACGATATAAGTGATCAAAGGTGTTATTTATAACTATTTAGTTAATGATTTTTCTATATATCTATATAGCTGATACATCTATATGCTTTACATATCTACCTATATTATTTCGTTTGTAATCCACAGGACTTAAAGAAGTTTTTATAAGCTTCAGCCTTTTTAGCAAGGCTCAACGGATACGCACGAGATGTAGATGGCAATCGCGTTAACGTCAATTCGCGACCATTAAACACAAAAGGAATTGTCTCCCCTGTTTTAGGCAATTTAACCTTTTCTGGTAAAAGACTCAACAAAATTTCTGTGGTCTTACCACCTGTGGTACCGATATGTTTACAATCTGGAATTTGGTCCAAAACCTCTGCCAATGGTACAGGTTCAACAACCTTAAGGAATGCATCTGATGCATTCCCCTTTTCGCGTATAGCTTTTAATACAGTAGGACAAGAAGCAATCCCCGCTTCAGATAAGAACGCTTTAATCTTATCCGCATCAAAGGCTTTTTCCTCCCCTTTTCTAAAGTGTTCCTTGTCGTCAAAGAATACTAAGCCATACACGCGCCACATATCATTTTGAAAGTTAGGATAATGAAATTCCATAGATCGCTTTTCGGAAGTTGGTGGGAATGTCCCCATCATCATCACCGTCGTATTCTTTGGTAAGAACGGTGGAAATGGTCTAGTTTCAATTGTTTCTGCCACAGAGCATCAACCCCTTTCACAATCTAGTATGAACTCAACTTTCAGCATAATATATGAATTATATCACTAATCATATATAGTCTTTATTGACCGATTGGTTGAGATACTAATGTATTAATATGATCAAAGCCTACTGGTGTAGGAGATACGAGATACAAGCATACAACAGCAGCTACAGCAAAACCAATCGCTAAGTAGGAGAAGCTGCCATGACGTGGAAACTCATACATACCAAAGAGACGAATACCAATAGCCGCACCAATAGCGGTAATCAAGGATGGTATGGAGAAGATATTGTAAACACCAAATACCACCATAAGACCAGCGTATCCACCTACTACGGTAATCATTGGTAACATGCGGTCCATTGGATTTGGAATGGAACGTGTAAGCGCTGCTGGATAATAAGAGGCTTCTACACCAAACATACCCAAGAACAAATTGAAGTCAGCCCAAATTGTTTCCCATGCACTTCTAAAAGCATCTCGATGATTGCCTACGTACCAAGCAAAGCCTGTAATAATTAAGATAGCTAAACCAGCACAGATGAAATAGTATTCACTAGGAATTTTAGGGCCCGCATAAGCACCTACAGCAGTTACAACAGCACTTAAAACGGATGTAACAATAACGCGATGCAAGCGAGGTCGCTTATTTTCAGGAATGCGTTTGTATACAGTAGCTAACAATTCTAGGACAAAGCAGGCCATAAAGATGGCAATCCCTGCAGCTGGCACAAAGAACGCAGCAACTAAACTCAAAATAAATGGAATACATAGACGCCATTTAGGGAATAATACAAGATCTTTATAGTCTAAACGAACATCTTGTGTTTCCATTGTAAAGTTGTTGTACACCACAAATAGCAGCATAAAGGCAATAACATCAATCGCGTTAGCGCCCCAAATCAATAGCGTTGGTACTATGATCATTGACAGTGCCACCCCAGATACACGGGACAAACCAGCGGCCGCTATGCCAAGTAAGAAAAACGGTATTAAAGCAGATATAATTTCAAGCATAATATTCCTCCCATCATTGTATAAATTTAAGTATATAGTATCTACCTCACTACATCAAGGAGAGATATATTTTTTCATGGCTAGCCGCTTTCGTACGGCAGAAGCAGAGCACCCCATCATCTGTGCAATTTTGGCAACACCATACCCTTGAGCACGTAAGTTTTTTATTCTATTTTCGTCTAATTCTAATATATTTGAACGAATTTCTATACCTTGCTCCCGTAAATACATAGCCACCGTGGACCCTCGTATACCGTAAGCTAAACCTATATCATCTGTACTCATATGATGATGAATATACAAGTAAGCCATCTCGTCCACCTTTCGAGATGGTTTTACTTTAAGCGTTGTACACATTCCCATATGACGCAATACATGATGTACTTTCCATCGGGATATGCCATACATGCGTGCAATTGAGTCTGACGTATTTCCACTTTTATAGGCCCTACAAATACGCACCGGATCGATAGCTACATTCTTGGTCGAACGCTGACAAGCTAGTCCATATTCTTTCATCCGACTTGCCATCGTCGTAATCGATACATCATAACGCTTCGCTAAAGAATGTAATGACCACTTACCTGACTCATATAGAGCTTGTACATGAACCATATTTATATCCTTCTTCAACGGTCTTCGCTCAATATCATATGCCTTCATACGCCGCATAATAGTATCTACACTACACTGAAAATACTCTGCCACCTCGCGAACACTCCACTGTTTCTCTACATATAATTGTTCCAGTAACTGTTTAGGTATAACGCGCACATTACGATACATACTATCACCTTTCCTTGTAGACGAACTCCTTTCCCTATTATTGTGAAAGTTCCATCAAAAAAAGACAATAAAAAAGAGGTTCCTAATAGTCACATAGGTGACCAATAGGAACCTCTTTCCATATGTAATTATATGCACCACATAGGATATGTGCCGTTATAATTGCTATACAACATCTATCCGCAAATAACGATGATCATGAATCACCAATAATCCAGTAGACGTTATGACCAATATTTTGATAGCCATATTTTCTAATGACTAATAAACGTATTGGCTACCCCAACTTAACGATATCTGCGTTCAAGAGCCTTAGGCTTACTCAAGATAATAGACCATTTCATGCCTTCTTTTAGAGCATGATTTGATATACGTTTATGACTTGATGTATGAACACTCGTCGAAGTGATTGGCGAAGTCGTTACCACATTCGTATCAAGGAGTACCTTTCCTTCTTTAGAAGCCTTATCTCTCTTGAATTCGGCCAATCGTTCACTTAAGGTTGGCCCTGTAACAGACTCTCTACTTAAACGAGTTGTACTCATACTAAAGCCAGTTGATTTACTTGAAGTTTTCTTGGATGAAACATGAGTACCTTGTTGCGTTGTAGACGCTTCATCGTAATGATGCTCGGAAGCTAAAACTATTTGAGCTTTATCATTACTTGGATGCTCTTCAACATGTTTTTCAGATGTCTCCGAATCATCATATTGAAACAGTCTTCCCCCCTTCGGTCTTAAGGGAGCCTCAGGGTGCTGATTTTCAATCGGTCTATTTTTAAATATTTCTCGATAGAAATCATCATCATACAACAAATCCTCAGGCGAAGGTTCTACAGGCTTTTTCTCTATAGAGATACCATATTCACGTTCCATATCCTCCCAAGTCTGGCCTGAGCTTTCATTATTGTCATACTCATCAGACTCTTCTGTATTCTTGCTTTTTATAATGGAAAAAGCAATATACGCGATGATACCTAGTACAAATATAGGGTTATGCGAAAAGATGGATAGCACAGAAGACAAAATAGAGTCCATAGCTACTCCTATTCACTATCTGCTAAATTTTCACGCATTTTAGTGTCTGCAATAATATTATTCATATTGTAGTAATCCATAACGCCAAGATTACCATTTCTGAAAGCTTCTGCCAATGCTTTAGGTACTTCAGCTTGTGCTTCCACAACCTTAGCTTGCATGTCTTGTGTTTTAGCACGCATTTCTTGTTCTGTAGCAACAGCCATTGCACGACGTTCTTCCGCACGAGCTTGAGCGATTTTCTTATCCGCTTCCGCTTGGTCAGTTTGCAATTGAGCACCGATGTTACGTCCTACGTCTACGTCCGCAATATCAATGGACAAGATTTCAAATGCAGTACCCGCATCAAGGCCTTTACCCAATACAGTACGAGAGATGTGATCTGGATTTTCTAATACGTCTGTATGCTCTTCAGAGGAACCTACAGTTGTTACGATGCCTTCACCAACGCGGGCGATAATCGTAGCTTCACCAGCACCACCAACGAGGCGGTCAATATTAGCACGTACAGTTACACGAGCACGAACCTTGAGTTCGATACCATTTTTTGCTACTGCAGAGATAATTGGTGTTTCAATCACCTTAGGATTAACGGACATTTGAACCGCTTCCAATACATCACGACCTGCAAGGTCGATAGCTGCAGAACGTTCGAATGTTAAAGGAATAGATGCGCGTTCAGCGGCGATCAAAGCATCTACAACGCGGTCAACGTCACCACCTGCAAGGTAATGCGCTTCAAGCTGATTTACATTAACATCAAGACCTGCTTTATTTGCTTTAATCAAAGGCATTACGATTTGAGATGGATTTACACGACGTAAGCGCATACCTACGAGTGTAAAGATCCCAACATTAACGCCTGCTGCAAGAGCAGATACCCAAAGGCCTAATGGCACAACATACAAGAACACCATAATCCCAATCAGTAGAATGGGAATCAAAATTAAAATACCTACATCCATAATAACCTCCATTATATACGACGATGTGGTGAAAGCTTAATCGCGCTTTCTAACTATATTGCGGCCGCCCACAACACGAAGCACCACAATAGGTGAACCGGCATCGATGAAGTCCCCTTCGGTCACAACATCCACCAAATTACCATCAATTTTAGCAATACCTGCAGGGCGTAGTGTAGTATGAGCTACGCCTTCTTTACCGACTAAGTCCTCTAATACATCATTAGATACATAACCAGCTTTTGTCGTAGATCGTTGCCCTAAGGTAAACAATTTGCCTATCCAAGTCTTTTCAAAGTGATTAAAGAACACGATGATAAGGACAATTAACAAGGCTGTTAATCCTAGTACAGCATATAGCGCCACCGTACCCTCTCCAAGGGCTACATACACACCCCAAAGGAATGTACAATAACCGATGAGGCCCAAAATGCCACCTGGAACAACGAGTTCTATAGCCATTAGGGCAATCCCTATAGCCATCCATACTAAAAACTCCATAGGCCCTCCTCTCTATAATTAATTTTATACAACTTATATATTCATTATACAATATAAAGAATAAATTATAAAGATAACCCTTATCATATAAATCTATTTCATATCAAATATTCTTACATCCTAAACCTATTCGGTTCACAAGTATTAAACGATGATATGTATAAGATAATAAAAACGACTACTTTCACAGGATCATACCTATACAGTAGTCGTTATTTATAAAGTATACTAGTTTAAAGCTTTACTATTGTCAGTTATCATCGTAAGATGCTATTTCATCAATAGGTTTGACTGTAATTATACTTCTGTTTTTTTCAATTGGTCATTACCAACGCCTGTTTTTTGAAGAAGCAATAAGATGATACTCATTGCCATGCCTACTACAGTCGCAAGGCCCATGCCTTTCAATACAACAGGACCTACAGCAAGTTCAGCACCGCTAAGACCTACAACAAGGATAACAGATGTTAAGATCATGTTCACGGGATTTGTATAATCTACCTTGCGTTCTACAAGCATGCGCAAACCGGATGCTGCAATGATACCGAATAAGAGAATAGATACACCACCCATAACTGGTACCGGAATAGCATGGATAAGAGCAGCTACTTTACCTACAAAGGAGATAATCATAGCAAGAACTGCAGCACCGCCGATAACCCATACACTGAAGCAACGTGTGATAGCGAGTACACCGATGTTTTCACCATATGTCGTATTTGGTGTAGCACCAAAGAAACCAGATAAGATGTTCGCAAGACCATCA
>ENA-OWLC01000148-OWLC01000148.1-metagenome-genome-assembly--contig:-NODE-148-length-17610-cov-3.708573_pt1 | contig 17610 bp, 17 predicted proteins | sample MGYA00245344_ERZ651092 | MGnify/ENA primary metagenome ERZ651092 (study PRJEB26857, sample SAMEA4031755) | metagenome | biome: human; feature: oral; material: saliva | place: Philippines | collected 2014... | reverse complement strand
TTCGAGACCAGCCTGGCCAACGTGGTGAAACCCTGCAATTTTTTATTTTATAATTAAAAAAATATGCCTTTAACCCAAACCATTCTTCGCACCTTAATAAAATTTGTTTTGTTGTTATGCAAAACAACAAACTTTGTTGCAAAGGTGTAGCCACTTTGTTTTGCAACCTCGTTAAGTTATCTCAAAAATTCAATTAATATCTGTTGCCATTATTAAATAAAATGTGTATCTTTGCAACCGATATATAAACGAATCTGACTAAATAACTCTGCGGGTAATAAAAAACCTATAGGCGGAGAATGCGTTAGAGGGATAAATGTTCCAACCTTTTCAGAAAGGGAGGGAGAATCCCTTTTATCAAATAACCACATCAAATAAACATATAACACATTCTCAGAATAAGCAAAGTTATTTATACCAGATTGTAAAATTTCCTTTCGTAAGATTTCTAAAAAAGCAATACAAAGAAGAGTATTCCACTATTAAAATTCGAATACGGAAATTTTAAAGAAATACTATAAAAATAATCCATAAATAACACAATATAAAGATGTTAGAAAAATCATCAAAAATATATATTGCTGGACATAAAGGTTTGGTAGGTTCTGCTATTTGGAACAATCTGAAAGCACGTGGATACACTAACCTTATTGGTTGTTCTCATCATGAATTAGACCTTACAGACCAGCAAGCTGTAGAAAATTTCTTCGCAAAAGAAAAACCAGATGCCGTTGTTTTAGCCGCTGCTTTTGTTGGTGGAATAATGGCAAATAGTCTTTATCGTGCCGATTTTATAATGCAAAATATGAAGATGCAATGCAACATCATTTCAACTGCATATAAATATAAGGTGAAAAAACTTCTTTTCTTAGGTTCTACCTGCATTTATCCTAAAAATGCACCACAACCAATGAAAGAAGATGCACTGCTTACATCTCCATTAGAATATAGCAACGAAGAATATGCCATAGCTAAAATTGCAGGATTAAAAATGTGCGAAAGCTATAATCTGCAATATGGAACAAATTATATTGCTGTAATGCCAACTAATCTTTATGGACCTAACGATAATTTCCATTTAGAGAATAGCCACGTAATGCCAGCAATGATGCGCAAAGTATATCTAGCAAAACTTATTCACGAAAATAATTGGGACGCCATAAAAGTAGATATGAATAAACGCCCCATTAACCCTGTTTCCAAACTTGCTAAACAAATTGGAACAGAAAATGTAGATGGTAATTCTTCAAAGGAACGTATCTTACAGGCTTTAGCTTTCTATGGAATAGAAAACAATAAAGTAACACTTTGGGGAACTGGCTCTCCATTGCGCGAATTTCTTTGGAGCGAAGATATGGCAGATGCTTCTGTTTACCTGTTGCTTAACGTAGATTTTAAAGATATTATAGGCATAGAAAAATATTCAAGCGTGTTTTATGGTGTAAAAACCAATGGCGAGGTAAACCGCAACAATAGCGAAGGGCGTGGTGGAGCAATACCAGAACTCGGAGAAATAAGAAATTGCCATATTAATATAGGTACGGGTAAAGAACTTACCATAAAAGAATTGTCTGCATTAGTAGCAAAAACTGCAAACTTTACGGGTAAAATAGTTTGGGACGAAACAAAACCAGACGGTACACCACGGAAACTTATCAATGTAGATAAACTTCATTCGTTAGGGTGGAAACATAAAATAGAGATAGAAGAAGGGGTTGAGAAATTATATAAATGGTATCAACACTCTTTAGAAAACTAACACCTTGATATATAATATAATTAATATGATACCATCGAAACAACACACGGCGCTCTATAGCTGGGAAAATTTAAAACTACTTTTATTTTTCGTTTTATGTAATCTCGCATTTTGTAAATCTTATGCACAGTATTACAGCTTTAAAACAAATGATTTTTATAAAAATAGTAATCCAAAAAAGAATAAAGTTTATACCAGTTGGGCAAATATAAATGGACGACGTTGGGATATAAAAACAGATGCTGTAATAAGAGATTTTGATGAATATACGTATTGTCTTAAAGTTGGTACATCGTCAAGTGGAGCTTCTTATTTAGAATTAAAACCAGATATTAGTAAATCAAAAATAAGAAAAATAGTTATATCTTTACAAACCAGTCCGATGATAAACTCAGAAAATTGTTGAATACTGTTATGGCTGTTGATGACAAAAGAATATCTCCTGTGGAAAAAGGTTATATTAATGATTCTATCATCTCTTTTACATTTGCGAATATAGTTATCAATGACAGACCTAAGATAGAAATCTTCTACGATAAAAATAAAACCTATTTTATAGCAGTACAAAGTATTGAAGTTACAAACGAAATTGATCAAAACGAAGATAATTCAACAACTATCACAAGTAACAAAGGCATAGAAAATAATATCATTCAGGTTACACGTACCCTTTCAAAAGATTATTGGAATACATTCTGTTTACCATTCAATGTCGATAAAGATTCTGTAAAATTGTATTTAAATGATCCAGAATTAAGAGAATTTACCGGAAAAGTAGATGGCACTACAATGCGATTTAAAGATGCAACAGAAATAAAAGCAGGAATTCCATATATCATAAAGCCAAAGAAAGATGTTGTAAATCCAACATTTCGTAATGTTACTATTACGGAAGTTGAGCCAAAAACAATAACAGACGAAACAGGAAACTATGCATTTGTAGGAGCATATAGTCCAACTGAATTAAAAACAGACGGGACAGAACTTTTTCTTGGCGACAAAGATAATCTCTATAAACCGTCTGCAAACGATAAAAAGATAAATGGAATGCGTGCATTCTTCAGAATAAAAAATGCATCGCACGCAAAACAATCACAATATAATATATCATTAGATGGAACAACCACTATTGTTTTACACAATACAAACGATATTCCATCTAAAACACACGAGAGGGTTTACACATTAGACGGTAGACAAGTATATTCTACCAGTAACTTAAAAACAGGAATATATATAAAAAATGGGAGGAAAATATATGTGAACTAATATGAAATAAAAATTTTAGCGTAAACTTTATACTACTCTGAAACAGAGTTTAGAAAGAAGAGATATAAAACCTATAATCTTTACTAAAAATGAAACACAAAAAAGTATACGAGCAACCAATATTAAAAGTAATACATATTGAAAATTCAACATTCCTAACTGCAGGTTCTTCACACAATAGTGGAACTCTCCCCAGTGGAATGAATAATAACAGAAACATTGAATTTGGAACACAAATAGGAGAAGGCAACGCTAGCGGTGCACACTCCAAACCATTTGAGTGGGAAGAAGAGTAAAATAAATAAATATGGATAACAAAATTATCACCGTAACATCGCCATTATTACCAAGCTTAGATGAGTTTCAAGAGAGTCTAAAAGATATTTGGGATAAGAAATGGCTTACCAATAATGGTATATACCACCAAAAACTTGAAAAAGCATTGGCAGAATATCTAAAAGTACCATATGTTTGTTTATTCACTAATGGGACTCTCCCGCTTCTTTGTGCTTTACAAGCACTACGAATAACAGGAGAAGTTATAACAACGCCATACAGTTTTGTTGCAACAACGCATACGCTTTGGTGGAACAATATAAAACCAGTATTCGTAGATATAGATCCAGTAACCTGTAATATAGACCCTGATAGAATAGAAGCAGCAATAACACCACAAACTACTGCAATTATGCCTGTACACGTATATGGAAAACCCTGTGATACAGAACGTATACAAGAAATTGCAGATAAATATGGATTAAAAGTTATTTATGATGCTGCTCATGCCTTTGGTGTTGAAGTAAATGGAAAGTCTATTCTTGAGGCTGGTGATATTTCTACACTAAGTTTTCATGCAACAAAAGTTTATAATACTATAGAAGGCGGCGCATTGGTTTGCCATGATGAAAAGACAAAACAACGTATAGACTATCTGAAGAACTTTGGATTTGCAGATGAAATTACTGTAATAGGACCAGGAATTAACGGAAAAATGGACGAAATCCGCTCAGCTTATGGTCTGATAAACTTGAAGCAAGTAGATTCTGCCATTGCAGCTCGACAAAAAGTAGCCAATATATATCGTAATGCATTGCGGGATGTAACAGGTATATCTTTTATGGACGATATGCCTGGAGTAAGACATAATTATAGTTATTTTCCAATTTTCATAGATAAAGAAAAATATGGTATGACCCGTGATGAACTTTATTTCAAAATGAAAGACCAAGGTGTTTGGGGACGTCGTTATTTCTACCCTCTAATTAGTGAATTTTCAACTTACCGTGGCTTAAGAAGCTCACGACTAGAAAATCTTCCTAATGCACATAAAATGGCGGATACAGTTATTTGTTTGCCTATGCATCATGCACTAACAGAGGAGGAAATAGATAAAATAATAATGGTAATTTCAAAAAGCTAAGGGATGGAAAAAATAAATGATATTCTATATACAGAGCAAGGAAGTTTGACAGCTCTTTCTGCTTCAACTGCGAAAAGTGGTATGAGAGAGGAACGTATAGAATATATGACAAAGGTTGTTTTATGTGTTGCAAAATTGTTACGGTTACCATTAGATAAGACTATTAAACTAATTAAAGAACATGATCTTTCTTCTCTTTTAGAAAATTCATATAGAGTACGAAGAGAGCGTGGAATAGATTATATTGCAAAGAGTATATATAGAGCTTTAAAGCCTTGCTTATGAAACTATACCATGGCACCTCTGAAGAATTCGAAATCCCTAATATCGTTATGTGTAAACCAATGACTGATTTTGGGAAGGGGTTTTATCTATCTTCAGAAATAAAATTGGCAAAAGATTGGAAAAAGTTTTCACCTAATCATCATGTTTTGATTTTCGATATTGTCCTATCCGACATAAATACATGTAAGTTGCGAATTAAACTTTTCAATAAAGAGGATAAAGAATGGGCAAAGTTTATTTATAACAATCGAAGAGGAAAATGTAAAAGTAATAGATATGATTTAGTAATTGGACCAATAGCTGATAATGGTATTGAAGTGTTATTTCAAGAATTAGAGCATGGAAATAAAACAAATGAAGAGTGGGAAAACTTGGCAAAAAAAAATATCTTCAAGAAAGTTCTCTTCTATTCAGTATTGCTTCAAAACAGATATGGCATTGAAACTTTTAAAGTATGAAACAAAGAGTTGATAATGACAGCTTAATAATCCTTCATTTAAATACAATGATGTCTTATTTAATAAATAAGAAACGTTGTACTTATGAGGACGCAATGGAATTAGTTCTATTGTCAAAGACTTATCATGCGCTTCTTACTGATAAACTTTATCGGAATCAAGGAAGCTTATATGTTTTAAACGATTTTATTGCAGAGTATAATCAAGCTTTACAAGCATAATGAATAAACAAAAAAAACTGATGCTTCTCGGAGGTATTCGTTATCTCCTACCTGTTATAGAAGCCGCACATCGTCATGGTTACTATGTCATTACGGTGGATTATGTTCCTGAAAATATTGCTCATCAATACTCAGACGAGTTTCATAATGTTAGCATTCTTGACAAAGATGCGGTGTTGCAATTAGCACAGGAACTTAATATAAATGGAATTTTATCTTTTGGCGTAGACCCTGGTGTAGTAACAGCTGCTTATGTCGCAGAACAAATGGGGCTTAGCTTTCAATGCTCTTATGAATCTGCTTGTATTTTACAGGATAAGTCACGATTCCGTCAGTTCTTAAAAGATAATGATTTCAATGTACCCAATGCAAAAGGTTATTCCTCAAAAGAAGAAGCTCTTGCTGATACTGCATATTATAACTGGCCTATTATTGTCAAACCAGTTGATTCTGCAGGAAGCAAAGGGGTTACACGTGTCGATGAACTAGGGCAACTCTCCTCAGCTATTGATTATGCTCTGAGTGAAAGTCATAATGGGAATTTCATTATAGAAGATTTCTTAGAGAAAGAAGGTAATTCTTCTGATTGTGATGGGTTTAGCATAGATGGTAAATTGGTATTCTGTTCTTTTGATGATCAATTATTTGATGCTAAGGCTCTTAATCCTTATACCCCAGCTGCTTATACTTGGCCATCAACGATTCCACAATGGGCACAAGATGAATTGATGAGTGAATTGCAACGTTTGATGTCATTGCTTAAAGTTAAGACAGGGGTTTATAACATTGAAACACGTCTATGTAAGAATGGCAAGCCATATATAATGGAGCTTGCTCCTCGAGGCGGAGGCAACAGACTATCTGAAATGATGAAATATATTTCAGGTCAGGACCTTATAGACAACTGTGTCCGTGCAGCTGTTGGTGATTCTATAGACGAAATCCATCAGCCAGATTATGATGGATATTGGGCAGAAATCATCTTACATTCTGAAAGAGACGGTGTTTTTCAGAGTATAGAGGTAGATAAAACGGTAGAAGAACGTTTTCTTATAGAGAAAGATATCTGGGTAAAAGCAGGAGATAAAGTGCAAGGTTTCACTGGAGCTAATACAACAATAGGAACATTAGTTTTAAGATTTAATACTAATGAGGAAATGAAATGGTGTTTAGCACAACAAGATAATTGGTTACATTTAAATGTTGAAGGATGAAAAATATAATGGTTTTTGGAGCAACCGGCTCTATTGGAGTGTATACTTGCACGTTGTTAAAAGAGCAAGGGTATAATATAATTGCTGTAGGGCGTAGAAAAACAGATAATGGCTTCTTTCAGGGTTATAATATTCCTTATTATTCCGTAGATATCAGAAATAAGTCAGAGTTCGATAAACTTCCAGCTGATATAGATTCTGTCATTCATTTGGCAGGTGCAATGCCTGCACATATGAAAGGCTATGATCCATATGAATATATAGACTCTATTATTACGGGAACTTTAAATGTCCTTGAATATATGAGAGGTATTGGCTGTAATGAAATTATCTTTTCTCAGTCGATAGCTGATATTGGTTACAAATTTGGGTCTACAGAACCAATAAGTGATGATACTGAGATGAAATTCCCTTTGAATACAGATCATTCGGTATATTCTATTGCAAAGAATGCATCCGTGGATTTAATAGAGCATTATAATGCAAAATATGGGATGGCTTATTATATTCTTCGATTACCAACAATCTATGGATATTACACGAATCCTTATTATTATGTAGATGGACAACAGAAATGGTTAGGTTATCGCTATATTATCGAACGTGCAATAAAGGGTGAGACACTTGAGATATGGGGTAATCCTAAGTCAATGAAGGAGATGGTTTATATAAAAGATTTTGTTCATCTTGTGGATTGTTGTCTGAAGACTGACAATATGTATGGAATATATAATGTTGGATGTGGTAAACCTATATCTATTGAAGATCAGATTCACCTTATAGCCGATACTTTTGCCTATGACAAGAAGTCTGAGATTATTTATTGTCCAGAAAAACCATCTTCACCACAATTTGTTCTAAGTATTGAGAAATCCAAAACAAACCTTGGTTACAAACCAACTTGGGATTTTAAAAAGTGGATATCTGATTATAAATATTATCTTGAAACTGAGCCGTTCGCAAAAATTTGGGGGCATAGAAAAGACTTTATTCAGTAGTATACAGGGTTATATAGTGTGAATTTAATCAGATTAGTTAACATTTTGAAATATTAAATTCTATTTTTGAATTGATAGAACTAAATTTTCGTGAAAAAAGGATGAAAACGTACATCTTAATCTGTGGATTTGCAGATGTTGTTGCCGGAGGCCCTATTTATTATGCTAATAAAGTACGCTATATGGAACAGTTGGGGTGGCGAGTTATAGTCATTCCGACAAATAAAGGCAAGAAAGTGCTCGTTCGAGGGATGGAAAGGTTTTTGGGCCCTTATGTTCCATTTATCCTTGACAGTCCCAATGAATATTATAGAAAACAACGAGAAAAACTTGTTGATTATCTTGAATCCTTTGTTCCAAAAGATAGAGGGGAGACAATAATAGAGACAGGAACTGATTATACTAATTATTGGGGAGAGGCTTTAGCTGAGCGAATTCATGCAAAGCATATCGTTATATTTTTAGACGAACAAAATCCTCGTGTAACTGGGGATGTTATAGAATTTTATAAATTCAAGTATGCAAGGCATGAGTTAGCCTGTATTACTAAGCCCGTAATGCAGAATTTATTTAAAGGTTATATGACTTTAAATTTGAATGAGTGTTTTGCATTACGTTGTGATTGTACAAATGCATTGGATGATTATGAGCATAAAATTAATACCTTAATCCCTAAAAGTGATTATAATATTGGCTACATTGGGAGATTAGAAAAGCCTTTTTTTTCAATCATTGTAGATGAATTTATAAGTTTTTGTAATAAGAATTGTGAAAAGAAAATTACTGTAGTATTTTTTGGAGGAGCTTTCGAACAAAAGACGATTGATGCTCTCGAAGATAAATTTAAATCGCTAAGTAATGTTCGGATATTCATTACAGGGTATTTATTCCCATTGCCGATAGCTGCACTTCAAAAAATGGATGTTTTTGTATCAGGAGCAGGGAGTGCAAGTGTTGCAGCAAAGGTCGGAATTAGTTCTATTAAAATTGATATTTTATCGTATAAGGTATTGGGAATAATGTTAGATTATAAAGGCCTAAGTTATACAAAGTGCCCCTATGGTGAAACAATTTGTGATTATCTAAATTGGATTCTTGTACGCAAAGATCCTAAACTCCCTTTACCGTTGGAGGTAAATTATAAAAAAGATTGGGACTTTGTGTGTGAATGTTTTGAAGAGCATTTAAAATTTATAGAGCAGTCTTCATCAGTGTCTGCTTATTATGATCTGTCCCAGTTAGGGATATCATCAAAACAAAAGATGAGGCGTTTCTTTCGTGCAATTTTAGGACTAAAATGGTATAATTATTTACGTGGAAATCAATTATATCTTTTTATATGGTCTTTAATCCAGCGGTTTAAATCAAGCAAATAATTATGGGAGATAATGTACGTAGTAAGGCGCTGTCTGGTGTTGCTTGGGGAATGATGGAGAAATTGTCTCTTCAGGTTTTTGGATTTGTACAAGGAGTAATACTTGCACGGTTACTTTCTCCATCAGATTATGGGTTGATAGCAATGGTTGGTATATTTGTATTGTTATCATATACATTTGTAGATGCAGGTTTTGGGACGGCGCTCATTCAAAAGCAAGATAGGACTGAAAAGGATTATTCTACAGTATTTGTTCTAAACTTATCTATATCCTTTGTTATATCTTTATTGTTGTTTCTTAGTGCACCATTAGTAGCAGATTTTTATAAGGAGCAACTTTTGATAAAGATAGTTAGAGTCTATTCACTTATTATCTTTTTTAGTTCCTTAGTAGCTATTCAAGATGTAAGATTATCTATATACCTTGAGTTCAAGAAGAAAAGCGTAATAAATATTGCGACAACAATTCTGTCAGGTCTATTTGCTATTTTCATGGCATTTATGGGCTATGGTGTTTGGTCCTCGATTATTCCACAGTTTGTTATGTTGCTTACAAAGTGTGTTTTTTATTGGTATTTCCAGCATTGGTTTCCCAAATTATTGTTTTCCAAGCACTCATGTAAAGAGTTGTTTGGGTTTGGTTCTAAAATACTTGCTTCTTCTATCTTAGCAACAATTTTTGAGAATATCTATTCTTTGGTGATAGGAAAAGCCTTTTCTGCTAAGGCATTAGGATTTTACTCTCGCGCAGATGGTTATGCCAACCTCCCAGTAAAGACCATAACAGGAGTTATAGACAGTGTAACTTATCCTATTTTAAGCAAGTATCAAAATGATGATGAATTGTTATTAAATGCATTTAGAAGGATGCTTCGAGTTACGGCTTACATTGTTTTTCCTATAATGATAGGTATGGCTGCTTTAGCAAAGCCCCTTGTTATAGTATTAGTAACAGATAAATGGTTACCATGTGTTATGTATCTGCAATTATTGTGTTTTGCACGTATGTGGTGGCATGTTCATGTGCTAAATCTAAATATCTTGAAAGCAAAGGGACATTCAGATTTGTTTTTCCGTCTTGAGATTATAAAGAAAATAATTATAATAATACTTCTTATAGTCTCGGTACCATTCGGTATTATGGCAATTTGCATTAGTAGCATTGTCTCAGCTGTTTTAAGTATGTGTATTAATTCTTATTATACAGGGAAATTGTTACGTTTTGGTATTATAAGGCAAATGAGAGAAATGTTACCATCTATCTTATATTCACTGGTAATGGGAGGTATAGTGTATATATCAATACTTTTTTTATCAAGTATGTGGGTAAAGTTATTAGTTGGGACGCTTGTCGGAATGTCTTCATATATTTTAGTTTCAGTAGTAACTAAGTCTCGGGATTTTAATTATCTTCTTGCGTTAGTTCGTGAGAAGATTAGAAGGTAATTGGAAGATTATTTTATGGAAAGGATTATAACTAAAAATAAGCAAAGAGCTTCCTCATTTGAATTATTACGAATTCTTTGTATGCTTTTCGTTATAGGTGGTCATCTTATTGGAAAAGGTATGCAAATTACCTATGACAGCACGTTATATGGGGGGGGGGAGGACTATAGTCTCTCAAGACTCCTCTATAGCTTCTGTATCGTTGCTGTAAGCACTTTTGTACTAATTTCTGGATATTTTAGTATAAAATTCAATTGGCGCAAAATAATTAAAATTTGGTTTTCCGTTTTGTTCTTTTCATGGCTGATAGCAGGCTATATGGTCATAGGACAGAATAATATCAAGGGTAGTCTGCCTTATTTTATGCCTATAATTTCAAATGAATTTTGGTTTATATCTTGTTATTTTGTATTATGTGGAGTATCACCATTGTTAAATAGATTGGTTGATAATTTGTCTAAAAAGAATTTTAAGTATTTATTATTGTGCTGCTTAGTTGTGTTTTATGGATGGGCGACTTTTAATTATATATTTAACTTTAGACAATTTGTCCCTGATTTTGGAGGAGGGATTATAAATTTCTCAATTTTATATTTAATAGGGAGATATATCAGACTATATGGAATAAAAGAACATTCATCCTTGTTCTGGATGTGCTGCTTTGTTGGTAATACAATATTAATGGTAATTTTGGAGTTGGCGTATTCTTCTATACTTCATTTTGGTTTCACAAGCTTTGAAAATATAGATACTGTTTTTGTTGTAGCAAATTCTGTTTTTCTATTTATGGCATTTAAGAATCTGAGTTTCTATAATTATTATATTAATAAACTGGCAACATATTGCCTTGCTGTATATATTATTCATTTTAATAATGTCAGTATGCCCTTTCTTACAAACTTCTTTGATTTAAGAAACTTGCATGGGATTAATATTTTATGGAGCGTGTTATTTATTCCTCCCATTGTTTATTTAGTGTGTGTGGTTATTGAGTATATGCGCAGGATTATGTTTGATAGGATAGAGAATTATATTTTAGATATAATTACAAAGAAATGGAAATTAAATTAGTTTCTTATATTATTCCTGTCTACAATGTTATTGTATTGTTATGAACAAATATGTTTCACCATCATTTATATAAAAATAATCTTTTATGAATCATATTCATTATAATTATATCGATAGATTAAAAGGACTGGCAATTATTTTAGTAGTCATTGGGCATATTCTTTCTTTTTCCATGATGGGGGGTAAAAATCCTATAAATACAGTTATAACCTCTTTCCACATGCCTCTCTTTATGTTTCTTTCTGGGTTAGTAATTAAAGAGCCTAAGATTGGGAAAAAAATATTAGCAAGGTTTTTACAACTTTTAGCCCCTTTTCTTGTTGTAGGCTTGTTATTCAATCTTTGTATAAATGATACTTTTGAAAGTTTTTTTGCTAATGGATTTAAAAAAGGATATTGGTATTTGTGGGTATTAGCTGTATACTATATTTTTCTTGTACCAACAAAAATAAATATTATTGAAAGATTCTCTTTAGTTAAGGATATTATAATAGGTGTCGTACTTTTTGTCCTTTTGAAATTTTTATCAAGGGAGGTGGGAACATCTGATTGGTTTTCTATATCACTAATGTCTAATTTATGGTTATATTTTTATACAGGTTTCCTTGTAAGACGATATAATGGAGTAGACTGGTTAAAAAAAAGAACAGCACTCTTCTCAATAGCGTTAATTTCATATATACCTCTTTTAATCTTATATGATAAAGAGACGCTAATACACTTTGCACAAATTGTACCTCTAACAGCAATAATAATTTTACTTTATATATTCATCTATCGTAATGATAAGTACTCGAAGATTGAAAATCTTTTAGCTTGGATTGGCAAGGGAACTCTTGACATATATATATTCCATTATTTTATATTGCGGATTATTAATATACCTGTTCTTGGTAATTGGTTTATTAATACGTCAAATTATTTTCTTGAAGTAATCTTTTTGTGTATTTTATCTATTATCATATCATGTGCATGTATTTGTATTGGTCGTACAATTCGTTTAAGTCCTTTATTGACACAGATTGTTTATGGTAAAATTAATTTCTAATAGTAGATAATTTTTTTATATACATAATCAAAGTTTTATTTCTTTATTACCATCTAAAGTGGAATCTAAGTTAGTCTCATATATTATTCCTATCTACAATGTTTCTGACTATATAGAAAAGTCGGTGGGGAGTTTATTAAAGCAGAGTTATAGCAATATAGAATATATATTTATTAATGATTGCTCTTCTGATGATAGTGAAATAAAGTTGCGTAGAATTATAGAGGAATTTCCAGAACGACGCAATAAGATTAAAGTCATTACAAACGAACAGAACTTTGGGTCTGCTACAACTCGTAATATAGGTTTAGATATGGCTCGAGGTGAGTATGTTATGTTTGCAGATAGTGATGATTGGATATCTTGGGATTATGTGGAGTCTATGGTTCATAAAATAGAGTTGGGAGGCGATGATATAGTATATTGTGACTATTTTGAAAGCTATGATAATAAAGAGAAACTTATTAATCAAAATTATGGAATAGACAATGTTGAATGTATCCGTTCAATGTTAGGGGGAGATTTGCACGGTTCTACTTGTAATAAAATATATAGGAGGACTTTCCTTTTGAAGTCCAAGCAAAGATTTGTAGAGAAGGCAGACCTTTTTGAGGACGTAAGTTGGAATATCCGTTTATTTGCATGCACAACAAAAATTTCTTATATTCCAAAAGCTTTCTACCATTACGTACAGTATAACGGCAATTCTATTATTAAGAGTATGGCTTCATCTGAAAAAAAACGGGACAGAGCTATGCAGCGCATCGAAAATGTTAGAGTTGCTTGTGATTATCTAATTGCATTAGGATTTGAAGAAAAGTTAGGTAAGGAGATGAAAGAATGGAAACTGATGGCAAAGAATGATTTGATTGATGAGGAGGACAACTCTTTTTTACATAGTTGGATAAAAACATTTCCTGAAGCAGACGCTGCGATTATTAAATGCAATAAGATAACGTGGAACTATAAGTTTCTATTATTGCTTTTACATTATAAACTCTTCTGGATTTATAATCTTCAAAGAAGTATAATGCGTAAATTGAAATGAGAAAGATAGTTTTTTGGATGCCTCGAGCCTGTATGGAGCCAGCTGGTGGGTTTAAGATTGTTTTTGAATATGCCAATAGACTTGCCAAAGATGGTTTTCCTGTAGAAATTATATACCCAATGGTTCACTATGGGGCAAGGTATGATTGGAAACATGCAATAATATACCGACTAATTTTTCTTTGGAGACTTATTTTTAGAACATACAGACCAACCAAGTGGTTTCGTGTTGAGGATTCCATTCAGCAGAGATGGTTATGGAAGCTTGAGAAATATCAGTTAAAAGAATCAGCTATTATAGTAGCTACTGCCATAGAAACAGCATATAGTTTACAGAATTATAGTAGCAAATTCTTAGAAGATAAATTCTATTTTATTCAGGGATTTGAGAACTGGAGTTTTACAGATGAACAAGTAATACAAAGTTATCATTTTCCAATAAAGAAAATAGTAATTTCAACATGGCTTAAAGATATAATAAATAGTTGTGGAGAAAAATCCGTTTTTATACCTAATGGATTTGATTTTACTTTTTTTTATGTAAATAACCCGATAACGGATAGGAATGAATATGAAATTATTTGTATGTATCATACCAGTGGGTTAAAGGATTTTTCAACAGCTTTTAAAGCCTTTGATATTGTAAAAGAAAAATATCCTAAGTTACACGTAACATTATTTGGTGTGTTTGATAAACCAGATTTACCTGTGTGGTATGATTATTACCAACGTCCAGAGAAAGACCTCTTTAATAATTTGTATAATAATGCAGCAATCTATGTTGGTTCAAGCCAGATTGAAGGTTGGGGATTAACAGTGGGAGAAGCAATGCAATGTGGGTGCGCTGTTGCTTGTACAGATAATAAAGGTTATTTAGAAATGGCAAAAGATGGTGAAACAGCACTTGTATCTCCTACAAAAGATTCTCAAGCATTAGCTAAAAATATCATAAGATTGATAGAGGATGATCAGTTACGTTGTACTATAGCAATGAATGGGAATAAATTTATTCATGAATTTGATATTGAGAAATCATATCTGAAACTAAAGAAGTTTTTGAATGGAATTAACTAATCCTATAAATATATCTGTAAGCATAATTATAGTCAATTACAGAACACCTTCTTTAACATTGGCGTGTATAGACAGCATTTATGCTCATACAAAGGGAGTCGATTTTGAAGTAATTGTTGTAGATAATCACTCAGAAGATGATTCTGTTGAACGTTTAAGCAAGGATAATCGGATTATACTTATTGAAAGTTTACGGAATGGTGGCTTTGGATATGGAAATAATCTTGGGATGAGAGTTGCGCATGGTAAATATTTTTTCCTATTAAACTCTGATACGCTTTTGGTAAACAATGCAATAAAAGAATTTTATGATTATGCCGAAAGTCATGAACCTAAAACTCTCTATGGTTGTTATCTTATAGGAGATGATGGTACATATCGTGGGTCTTTTCATTATTTCCCTGCATTAACTATTGGGGCTTTTTTCAGAAGACTTTTTCGTAAACAAAATTATACGCCAGACTATACGGATAAGGAAGTAGAATGTATTTGTGGAGCTGATATGTTTATTCCTCGTACTGCGATACAAGAATGTGGAGGTTTTGATGAGAAAATTTTTCTTTATGGAGAAGAGGGAGAACTACAGCTTCGTATGGCGAAAGCTGGTTATAAGCGTATGCTACTTTCTTCGCCTAAAATTATTCATCTTGAGGGAAAAAGCTTAGAACAGTCAGATGAAAAAAGAAAAATAATGCTTAGGAGTCATTTCTATGTCCTAAAGAAGTATATGAATTATCCAACATATTTGTTGGCAAGAACGTATTATTACATACGGAAATGATAAAAATTTCATTTATTATCCCATTATACAACTGTGAACAATACATTCAGAGATGTATTGAATCTATATTATCACTACCCATAGTCCATTCTAGTAAAGAAATATTAGTGGTGGATGATGGAAGTATAGATAAAGGAGCAGAGATTATCCAACAAATATCTCAGACTCATCCTGAGGTTAGATTGATTCAACAGACAAATAAAGGTGCTTCAACTGCACGTAATCGTGGATTAAATGAGGCTCAAGGCAAATGGATTTGGTTTGTAGATGCCGATGACCAGGTTATTTGGGATACAACAAATATCTTCCCATTAGAAAGTCTTTTGGAAGTGGAAGATACAGAACTTATCTGCTTTAATTATAAAAAAGAATATTCCCAAGCTTTAATAGAACATATAGATTATCATTCTCAAGAAAAGATAGATGGGGTTAAATATTTGTATCGACATCAAAGTCTGTATCTTTGGAATAAAATCTTTCGTCGAAATGCAATCCTTAAACATCGTTTCGTAGATGGTACTAAGAATATTGAGGATATGTATTTTGATATGAAAGCTATTGTTGATATGGAACATTTACTTTGTATTCCTGTTTATGGGTATATCTATAATCAGCTGAATGTTAATTCTACATCAAGAAGTAGATCTTTGGCTAATTTAAGGAAGTTGAGTGATGATACACATATAATACATTCTCTTATAAAGAAGGATATTGAGGCGATGGCTGGTGAAAAGAAGAACGTCTTTCAGTTTCTTCTTAACATAAGCTCAGTCGGATATATTTATAGTTTAGTTACATTGTATTCGATAAAAGAAATTAGACAGAATCTGATAAAATATCGAGCAAAGGGATTGTACCCTATAAAGAAAACAGGCATAAAAAAATATGATCTTTTTCTTTTAATAGCTAACCGAATGTGGGGTGTTGTTGTTTGTCGAATTTTATCTCTAATACGACATCGATAAAGAATTAATATAGATATTAGATATTAGATAATTATTATATAGATAATATTGTAATGGCTTATTATTTTGTTATATTTCTAGTAACAGCAATCTGTGCGTGGACTCATACGGGTTATACAAAAGTATCTAAACCTTTTTTCTTCATATTCTGTCTTTGTATTGGCTTGTTCGTTGGGTTAGCTGATATGTTAGGCGGGTATGATCGATACATATACTGTGAGGTTTTCCAAGAAATGCATGAGAGTATTACAAATGGTGTCCTATTCGATCAGAATTTTCTTCAATTCTTTGGAAAAGAGCCGATATTTGGTTTGATAAATGATGCTATAGCTCTGTTTACTCCGAATAGATACATATTTATACTTGTTTATACTCTTCTTTTATATATTATATATGCAATCAATTTCTATAAGTATACGAAGAATCCTTTTTTTGCTCTTCTTATATTTGAAGGGCTAATGTTTTTCTTTACTTTTACCTATCTAAGGCAAGTATTAGCAGCTGGAATTATATGGTTTGCAGTAGATTATGTTGTTCAACGAAGATTTAAATATTATTTGTTATTAGTTATAATAGCAACACTAATCCATAACTCTGCAGCATACATGCTATTTCTATATTTTATTCCAAGACAGAAGTTCAGTAAAGATAGAATAATATTATGCATGACAGTTTTACTCCTTATAGGAGTTAGTGGTGCGCCTAAATATGTCTTTGCTTTATCGGGAGATGCTATGAATAATGCAAGAATTGCTGGATATGCAAATACTGCTGAATATGGTTTTAGAATAGAGTATGTTATAGAGTCTATACTCTTCCTCCTTATTTTTCTAAAGAATTATCATAAGATTGATAAAGATACATATTCCTTAACAATGTCCAATGTTTATTTAATGTTTTGTGGTGTTTTACTTTTCTTTTGTAGATCATCTGATGGTGGTCGTATATCCTGGTATTGTCTAATTGGAATCATTGTTATATTAGAAAATCTTTGCAGACCCAAATCTGCAGTAGCATTAAAAGGCTTTATTACGGTGATGTGTTTTGTTCTTTTTTATCGAATACTTTCTGCATGGGGTGTCTTACTTTACCCATACAAAACATTCCTTACTCCAGGAATTAGACAAGGAGACTCCATAGAGGGAATGTATGAATATGATCATGCATACGATAATGATA
>ENA-OWLC01000147-OWLC01000147.1-metagenome-genome-assembly--contig:-NODE-147-length-17623-cov-5.000797_pt1 | contig 17623 bp, 14 predicted proteins | sample MGYA00245344_ERZ651092 | MGnify/ENA primary metagenome ERZ651092 (study PRJEB26857, sample SAMEA4031755) | metagenome | biome: human; feature: oral; material: saliva | place: Philippines | collected 2014... | reverse complement strand
ATACCGGTTGCCATTAGAAACTTCCTATACTTAAAAATTAACAAAATCAGCAAAACAAGGCATACAGCAAACTAAAACGTTCAGCGTTTCTCCCCCGTTTTTATTACGCGGTCGAGTGCCAACTTCTGCTTAACCGTCTTTTTACATTTGTTAAGACAAAACGTCAAGCTATGTTTTCAAAAAAGTGGGAAAATAGAAAAAATTGGCCGAAATACAACAGAAAACGGTTTGCACTCTAAAACAGGCCATCTGAAAACTGAAATCTAAGATCATGAACCATCCGAATACCGACCACCAATCCGATACCCTGCTCAGCGATATCAACACGCAACCGCCGAAACGTTACGGCGTATTTTTATTGAACGACGATTACACCACCATGGAATTTGTCGTCGAAATCCTGACCGAAGTCTTTATGCTTGCACAGGAACAGGCCGTGGCCGTCATGCTGCTGGTGCACCACGAAGGCAAAGGCCTGTGCGGCACCTACACGCGCGATATTGCGCAGACCAAGCAGCATCAGGTCATGGAACGTGCCAAAGCTGAAGGGCATCCGCTCAAATGTATAGTCGAAGAGGTTTAAACCATGCTTTCACCCGAATTGGAACACATCCTGCAACTGCTCTACCGTGAAGCACGCAACGCGCGTTATGAGTTTATCAGCTTGGAACACCTGCTTTTGGTGCTGATAGAAGAAGATGCGGCTGTGCCAAACGTCTTGAAGCTGTGCGGTGCGGATTTGAAAGTCCTGTCCGAGCAGCTGGCCGCCAGTGTTGCCGAAAATACGCCGCAAATTCCCGATCATCTTCTGGATACGGTCGAAACCCAACCGACATTGGGCTTCCAACGCGTCATCCAACGGGCGATGGTGCATACCCAGTCTGCCGGTAAAGCCGCAGTAGAGCCTTTGGATATTTTGGTTGCCATGATGAGCGAATCTGAAAGCCATGCCGTTTATTTCCTCAAATTGCAATCTATTACGCGCTTTGAAGTCTTGCGTTGCATTGCCCATGGCTCACCCGATGACGAAGACGGCAATGATTCAGACAGCCTGGAGCGTGAAGGTGAGGAAGCAGAACCAAAAACCGGCTCACTTTCCGACTACACCGTCAACCTCAACGCCGAAGTCAAAGCCGGCCGTATCGACCCTTTGATTGGTCGCAAACACGAAATGGAAAGGCTGGTGCAAATCCTGTGCCGACGCCGCAAAAACAATCCTCTTTTGGTAGGCGAAGCAGGCGTTGGCAAAACCGCGCTGGCGGAAGGTTTGGCGCACCAAATCGTCAACGGCGATATTCCCGACGCGCTTAAAGAAGCCGAAGTGTACGCACTGGATATGGGTTCGCTTTTGGCGGGCACGAAATACCGCGGCGACTTTGAAGCGCGGGTCAAATCCGTCTTGAAACAGCTCGAAAAAATCCCGCACGCCATTTTGTTCATCGACGAAATCCACACCATCATCGGCGCGGGCAGCACCAGCGGCGGCACGATGGACGCGTCCAACCTGCTCAAACCCGCGCTGGCGAAAGGCTCGCTGCGCTGCATCGGCGCGACCACCTACGACGAATACCGCACCATTTTCGACAAAGACCACGCCTTAAGCCGCCGCTTCCAAAAAATCGACGTGGTCGAACCCACCGTCGCCGAAACCGTGCAAATCCTGCGCGGCTTGAAACCAATGTTCGAAGGCTTCCACCAAGTACGCTACACGCAAGGCGCACTCGAAGCCGCCGCCGAACTCTCCGCCCGCTACATCAACGAGCGTTTCCTGCCCGACAAAGCCATCGACGTGATGGATGAAGCAGGCGCGGCGCAAAGGATTTTGCCCAAATCCAAACAGAAAAAAGTCATCGGCAAAGCGCAAATCGAAACCGTCATCGCCAAAGTTGCGCGGATTCCCGAAAAAACCGTGTCGCACGACGACAAACAAGTGCTGCAATTCCTCGGCCGCGATTTGAAAAACATGGTTTACGGTCAGGAAAACGCCATCGACGCGCTGGTTGCCGCCGTCAAAATGTCGCGCTCCGGCCTTGCCCTGCCCGACAAACCGATAGGCAGTTTCCTCTTCTCCGGCCCGACCGGCGTCGGCAAAACCGAAGTCGCCAAACAGCTTGCCTACTCGATGGGCGTACCGCTGCAACGCTTCGATATGTCCGAATACATGGAACGCCACGCCGTATCGCGTCTCATCGGCGCGCCGCCGGGCTACGTCGGCTTTGAACAAGGCGGCCTTTTAACCGAAGCCGTCAACAAACAGCCGCATTGCGTGTTACTCTTGGACGAAATCGAAAAAGCCCATCCCGACATTTTCAACGTCCTTCTGCAAGTCATGGACGCAGGCAAATTGACTGACAACAACGGCAAGAGTGCCGACTTCCGCAACGTCATCCTGATTATGACCACCAACGCAGGCGCGGAAAGCCTCAGCCGCCCCAGCCTCGGCTTTACCGCCAAGCGCGAACGCGGCGACGAAATGCAGGCAATCAACAAGCTCTTCACGCCCGAGTTCCGCAACCGCTTGGACGCGATTATCCCGTTTGCGTCCTTGTCCGAACCCGTCATCGCCAAAGTCGTGGACAAATTCCTGCTCCAGCTCGAACACCAGCTCCTCGACAAAAAAGTCGAAGCCGAATTCACGCCGGCATTGCGCAAATATCTGGCGGAAAAAGGTTTCGACCCGCAAATGGGCGCGCGCCCGATGCACCGCCTGATTCAGGAAAAAATCCGCAAACCGCTCGCCGACGAACTCCTGTTCGGCAAACTCGCCGACGGCGGCTTCGTTCGGATAGACTGGGATGCGGCAAAAGAAGAAGCCGTGTTGAAATTCAAGAAAAACAAAGCCAAACCTGAAGCAGCCGCGGTTTGACGGATAAAGGCAAAAGGTCGTCTGAAAATGTTTCAGACGACCTTTTCGACCATTTTCACCGCGTTATCCGTATAATGACAGGATACTCCTGCCATCCATATCCCACTGAATAAAATGAATAAAAATCATCTCGTCTTACTGATGCTCTCTTTCCCAACGGTCGCCCTTGCCGATACACCCGTTGTCCGTGTACCTGCGCCTGTATTTTTTGACAAGCAGCCTAACAGCGAAACACCTTCAAAAGATTTTACCGACGACAAACCCACAGAACAGAGGCTTTCAGACGACCTTTCTGCCGATTCCTCATTGGAAGCACAGATCAACCGCGCATTAATCGGACGGGACTGGAAGACACTGGAAGGTTTGTTGGCGCAATATAAAGCCGCGCCCGACCGGGATGCCGTTTTATACGATTATGCTTTAGGCGCCTTGCGGCGCAGTCAGTTGCGGCATAGTGAGGCTGTATCGCTCTATCGCGGCATTTTGGCGAAACATCCCGATTTGGCGTATCCGCGTTTCGATTTGGGCGTCATGATGTTTGAAAACAAACAGTACCATGAGGCAAAAGCTGAATTGAAACGGGCAAAACCGGATTTGCAGCCGCCCATGCAGCAACTTGCCGACCGCTATCTTGCTTCCATTGAATCGGCGCAAAGCTGGCAGCCCGATGTTTCGCTGCAATACGAGCAGACTGATAATGTGAACAATGCCTCGTCCGAGCGCGTTATAGAATGGAACGGCAGACGCTGGAATAAAACCGCTGACAGCCTGCCGCAAAAGGCGCACGGTATCCGCTACGGTGCAGGCATATCACGCGAAATCAATGTGGGCGGACATCATTTTGTTTACGGTAGTCTCAGCGGCGACGGCGTGCATTATTGGGACAATCAGGATTTTAACGAGCAAAGCCTGCGCTTGGCGGCAGGCTATAAAAACCGTTCGGCGGTGCAATCTTTCGGGGTTGTACCGTTTGCCGAGCAAAACTGGCTGGGCGGCAAACGCTATAATCGCGAAACCGGTATCCATACCGATTTTTCACGTCGTCTGAACGAAAAATGGCGGCTCTCGCTCAATGCAGGCTATATCAAAAAATACTATCGGAACAGCGGCTCGGCAGCGCGTTACAACAGCCATATGCCGCTGGCGGGGGTAACACTGGCATACTCTGCACCGAAAAACTGGCTGCTCTACGGCGGCGCGGACTGGTCGCACGACATGACCAAAGAAGCGGAGCAGGCATCCGTACGCAAGGGCATACGCTTCGGCGCGGCGAAAGCGTTTGAGAACGGATTCGGCATCCGCACCAACCTGCGCTACGCCCGCCGTACCTTTGATGCGCCGGGAAGCCTGGTGTACCGTCTGACCCGAAAAGACCATGAATATCAGGCAAATGCCTCTGTTTGGCACAATAAAATTTCATGGAAAGGCTTAGTGCCGCATTTGAATTTCCGTTATCTCAAAATCGACAGCAATATGAGCGGCTTCTATTCCCGCAAAAGTATGCAGACATTCGTCAGCGTGGAGAAACAGTTTTGAAGCAGCAGGGATAAGGGGTTGGAAAAACACTCTGCCCGCCATCCGCCGAGATTCCCGCGCAGGCGGTGATCCGTCGGACATCTTAAGAAACAGGTATTTGAAAAACAGTTGCCCAAATTGAAAGAAATTTCCGCCTTATCGGGAATAACGCCGATTGAAACGTTTCTATTTGAATGACAACAAATCGGTTTCAAAAATCCGATCGGTAAACCCGATAAAAAGGTCGTCTGAAAGCCCAAGCAGCTTTTCAGACGACCTTTTTGATTTTCAGCTTGCACAACTGCCTATCACAAGGCCTTGTGCTTGCGACGCTTGAACCATTTGCCCAATATACCGCCCTCCCCTCCGAACACCAGCGATACGGCATACAGCACGCCGCAGCACAAGATAATCGCAGGTCCCGACGGAATTTCGACGTGATAGGAAAACAGCAGTCCGGCAAAACCGCAGACCAGTGCGATAAAGACGGACAAAGCCATCAACGCGCCCATGCTTTTCGCCCAGAGCCGCGCGGTAATCGACGGCAGCATCATCAGACCGACCGACATCAGCGTACCGAGTGCCTGAAAGCCTGCAACAAGGTTCATCACCACCAAAATCAGGAAGACGACGTGCCAAAAGCCGCCCTTCCCGCCGACAGCTTTCAGAAACAGCGGGTCAATGCTTTCCAAAACCAGCGGGCGGTAAATAATCGCCAATGCCGTTACCGTAACGCTTGCCGAGGCGGCAATCAGTTGCAGCGCGGGAATATCCACCGATAAGACCGACCCGAACAAGAGATGCAGCAAATCGACGCTGCTGCCGTTTTTACTGACCAAAACCACACCGATTGCCAGACTGCTCAGATAAAAGGCGGCAAAGTTGGCATCTTCCTTCAACGATGTAAAACGGCTCGCCAAACCCGCCAAAAGCGCCATCAGCAAGCCTGCCGCAAACCCGCCGACGCTCATTGCCGGCAGACTCAGCCCGGCAAACATATAGCCGATTGCCGCACCGGGCAGGACGGCATGACTCAAAGCATCGCCCACCAGGCTCATGCGCCGCATGACCAGGAACACGCCGACCGGAGCGGCACTCAAAGCCAGACAGAATACCGACGCAAGCGCATAGCGCATAAAGTCGAATTCCGCAAAAGGGGAAATCAGCAAATCGTATAAATTCATGGTATCCGGTAAATAAGGGAAAACTTCTGAAAATGGGAAACGTCGTCTGAAAATCCTTCGCCGCATCTTTCAGACGACGTACTGCCTTACGAGGGGGCGGCGCAAACTATACGTCGCACCAGTCCTCCGACTCCTGCCGCTGCATCAGCATATTCGCGCGGGCAAGGTTTTCATCGGTCAGGACGGACGGCGTCCTGCCCGCCGCAACCTTTTCCCGGGCCAGCAACAGCGTGTCCGAAAAATAATCGCGTACCTGCGCATAATCGTGCAACACCGCGATAATTGCCTGCCCTTCCTCATTGCATTGGCGCAATACGTCCAAAAGCGCGTAAGTCGTGCGCGCATCGACGGCGTTGAAAGGTTCGTCCAAAAGCAGGAATTTTGCCCCCTGCGCCAGCATACGCGCAAATAAAACGCGCTGAAACTGGCCGTTGGACAAATGCGCGATCTGCCTGTCGGCAAAATCCCGCATACCGACGCGCGCAAGCGCATCCAAAACGCGGGTACGCTGCGCCGCGTCAACCCGTCCGAAAAAGCCGATTTCGTACCACAAACCCATCGCCGCCAGTTCGAAAACCGTCATCGGCTGGCCGCGGTCGATGTCCGACTGCTGCGGCAGATAGGCGATGTCTTTGCGTTGCAGGTTTTGCAGGAGGACGCGTCCCGTATCGACTTGCTGCAAACCCATGACCGCTTTTAAAAAAGTTGATTTGCCCGCCCCGTTCGGCCCGCAGACCGCCCACATCGAATGCTCGGCAAATTCGATGCCGACATGGTGTACGGCAGGCCGTGTCCGGTAGCTGACCGTCAGATTTTCAACAACGATACTCATGCAACCGCCCAAAAATACACGCCCCAAACCGCCGCCAAAGCGAAAAGCGCAATCAGCAGGCGTTGGAACAATCCGGTGAGTAAAATGGAATTCATAACAATATCGAAAATTAAAGACGATGTGTTCAAAATGAAACAAAAGTAAGGATGATACTTTATAACATTATGATTGTAAACATAAAGGCAGTATCCGGATATAGGCACGATTTTTGTGGACAAGGCATCTGCCGTTTTCAGACGACTTTTTTCAAAGCCGGCGCAGGCGGTTTGCCCGTATAAGCAGCGTGTGCCTTGCCCATGAAGAAACGACCCGGCTTATCGTCCGATTCAGGAGTCAGTAGGCCAGATATGAGTATCCAACGTTGCCAACATTCAAACCCTAATTAGGCAATGTGGAAAATTTCAAGCAGTTGTCGGATACAAGTATCCTACCTACATCAGCAAGCAATGAAGCCAATTACAAAAGGTCGTCTGAAAACCGATATTCAGGTTTTCAGACGACCTTTTATGCTTCAAATCCCGCGTTATTGCAGGCTGTGTTCCAGCGAAATGCCTGCCGCCCAGCCGGTTTTGGGGTCTTTACTTTCTTTGACTACGCCTGAGTTGAACGAGAGGGTCGTGCGTTTGGAGAATTTGTATTCGGTGTTGAACGCGAGCTGTTTGTAGTTCTTGCCGGTATCGGAGCGGCCGTAGGCGACGCCGAGTTTGGGGGTGATGTTGCCCATGGTGTAGCCGGCGGTCACTTGGAAATCGCGGGTGTTGGTATTGGTTTTGGTTTCGTCTTCCCAGTGGAATTTGTCGGCAACATTGCGGGCGTACATCATACCGGCGGCGAGGTAGAGATTGTCTTTGTCGTAGCCGACTTTCATGGAATGAACCTGTCTGTCTTTGGTGTCGTCAGGTGAGCCGTTGCGAGCGTACTCCAGCGCGTAGTGGGCGTTGAAGCCGTTGGTCGGGTGTTTGTAGTGCAAGCCTACGCCCGCCATCCAGTCGCTGTTACGTTTCCTGTCTTTGTATTTGTTGGCACCGGGCGCGATTTGGACGCGGTAGTTGAAGCCGTTGTCAAAGGTTTTGGATTCGTAGTTCAGGGCGATTTCACGGCCGCCGAAACGGGTCATGCGCCCCATGGTTTGGGTGTGGTTGTTGCCGTTGAACGCGTCTTGTTCGCCGGTCAGGTAGTGCATGGGGGTACTGAGCCAGCCGGCGCGGACGGTACCGAAATCGCCGCGCAGACCGATATAGGAGTCGTCCGTACTCCAGCCGTTGTAGTCAAAGGCGACGAATGAATTGACACCGTAGATGAGCTTGAGGTCTTTGTCGAGTTTTTCACTGCCCATAATCCAGATGCGGCTGTTGTTGTCGGATATATCGGTAGCGGATTGCCCTTTGCCGTTGCGTTCGTGTTCGATAGAAGTAAATATCCGTCCGCCGATTTTGGCTTCGTTATCGGATGCCAATGCGGGGGCGGCAAGCGGGACGGCAACCGCAATCATTAATAACTTCTTCATTTTCTTCTCCTTTTGCTTGATTTTTCTGAGGCTGCGTTTAAACAGGGTTTTATACTATTTGAGGCGTGCAAAAAAATCAATATTTTTGTAATCACTTGTAACTTTTATTTCAAAAAATGTTTTTTACGGCGTTTTTTTGTGTTATCTTGCAAACCGTTTCCCAAAACAGGCGGATTTTTTCAAATATCCATAGAGAATAAATCTTTTTATCCGCCAAAAATCAGAATATTTCCCTACCATGTAGTCATATGTAGTTTTTTATTTTTTGCAAAACGCAGGATGGAGGGAGAGATAGCGAGAAGAGGAGAAAAAACGTGCTGCCGAACAAACCTTATTCCATATCGGCTTTATCGCTTGCCATAGTGCTTGCACTGTCGGCGTGTCATCGCGAAGTCAAGCCCGCGCCCGAATTCAAGCGCAGCGAATACAATAAAATCGTCATCAGCAACGCGGTTGAACCGAGTACGCTCGACCCGCAAAAAAGCTCGGATATGGCGGCAGGCGCGATTATCCGTCAGATGATGGACGGCTTGGTCGGTACGGATGCCGAAGGCAAAACCATTCCTGCCTTGGCGTTGAAATGGGAGCCGTCGGACGAAGGGCGCGTTTGGACGTTCCACCTGCGCGATGCGAAATGGAGCAACGGCGACCCGATTACCGCCGAAGATTTCGTGTACAGCTTCCGCCGCCTCGCCGATCCCGAAACCGCCGCGCCTTACAGCAGCTACTTGGAGGACGCGAAAGTACAGGGCGCGGTGGAGATTTTACAAGGCAAGGCGAAGCCGGATGCTTTGGGCGTAAAGGCTTTGGACAAGAAAACGCTGCAATTCACGCTCACCGCGCCTGTGCCGTATTTCCCCGACATGCTGATTCAGCAATTCACCTATCCCGTCCACCGCGCCACAGTCGAGAAATTCGGTGAAAAATGGACGCAGCCGGGCAATTATGTTTCCAGCGGCGCATACATCCTCAAAGAATGGCACGTTAACAGCCACATCACCATGGATAAAAACCCTGCTTATTACGACAGCAAAAAAGTATCCATCCCGCAGGCGGTGTTCCTCGCCATCGGCAAAGAATACGACCGCTACCGTGCCGACGAAGTGGACGTTACCTACGGCATCCCTTCCGATCAAATTAAGATTGCCGAGAAAGAATTTCCCGGACAGGTTCGGCGCGCGACTTTGCTGTGTTCTTGGTTTTTAGAGCCGAACTTGGAATCCGCCGAATTTAAAAATCCCAAAGTCCGCCGCGCGCTCAACCTGCTGACCGACCGCGCCATCATTACCAAGGTTGCTGCACGCGGCGACAAGGAAGCGTTCCAGCTTACTCCGCCGAATATGCAGGGCGGCGGCGAATCTGCCCCCGTGTGGAAGCCGCTCAAGCGCGAAGCGCGTATCGCCGAAGCAGAAAAACTCTTGCGTGAAGCGGGTTATAGCGAAGAGAAACCGTTCGAGTTCCAAATCGTCTATACCACCAGCGAGGCCGCCAAAAAACAAATCACCGCGCTGCAATCCATTTGGAAGGCGACCGTGCCGTTCGTTCGCCCCACGTTGATGAACGAAGAATGGAAAACCTTCTTGGACAAGCGCATGCAGGGCAATTTCAGCATGGCGTTCGCGGGCTGGTGTTCCGACTACAACGACCCTGCGGGCATGCTCAATATTTTCAAATCCAACAATCCGAACAACGCCTTCCATTACAAGAATCCCGAATTCGACAAGCTGATGAACAGCACGCTCGAAGCGGGCATTTCCGCCGAAGAGCGCGCCCGCCGCTACGTCAGCGCCGAGGCGATGCTGCAACGCGACGACGCCTTTATCCCGCTGTATCACCAAGTCAGCATCAATCTGGTGAAACCCGACATCCAAGGCTACTCCGACCGCGACCCGCTGAAAAATTACACCATCAAGAATTGGTCGTTTGCACCCAAGAAGTGATTTGATAACATAGACACGTTTTTCAGACGACCTCCCTGTACATCAAGTTAGTCCGCTATAAAAAGGTCGTCTGAAACCGCAAAACCTATTGGAGAATCCATTCATGAATACCGTATCGAATTACCTGTCCGCATTGCGCGAAGCCATGAAGGCGCAAGGTTTGGACGCACTCGTCATCCCCTCCGCCGACCCCCATCTTTCCGAATACCTGCCCGCACACTGGCAGGCGCGCCGCGAGTTGTCAGGCTTTACCGGCTCGGTCGGCACATTCGTCGTTACCGCCGATGAAGCGGGCGTGTGGGTGGACAGCCGCTATTGGGAACAAGCCACTAAACAGCTTGCAGGCAGCGGCATCGAGTTGCAAAAAAGCGGGCAAGTTCCGCCGTATAACGAATGGCTCGCGGCAAACCTGCCCGAAAACGCCGCCGTCGGCATCCCATCCGATATGGTGTCGCTCACCGGCAAACGCACTTTGGCGCAATCCCTAGCCGCCAAAAACATCCGCATCGAACACCCCGACGACCTGCTTGACCAAGTGTGGACAAGCCGTCCCGCCATCCCCGCCGAAACCGTGTTCATCCACGACCCCGCCTACGTCTCTGAAACCGCCGCCGAGAAACTCGCCCGCGTGCGCGCCGTCATGGCGGAAAAAGGCGCGGATTACCACTTGGTTTCCTCGCTTGACGACATCGCTTGGCTGACCAACCTGCGCGGCAGCGACGTGCCTTTCAATCCCGTTTTCGTGTCCTTCCTGCTTATCGGCAAAGACAATGCCGTCCTGTTTACCGACCAAGGTCGTCTGAACGCCGAAGCCGCCGCCGCGCTGCAAACCGCAGGCATCACGGTCGAACCTTACGCCCAAGTTGCCGACAAACTCGCGCAAATCGGCGGCACGCTGCTTATCGAACCGAACAAAACCGCCGTCAGCACCCTCGTGCGCCTGCCCGAAAGCGTGCGCCTGATCGAAGGTATCAACCCGTCCACCTTCTTCAAATCCGTCAAATCCGAAGCCGACATCGCCCACATCCGTGAAGCGATGGAACAAGACGGCGCGGCGTTGTGCGGCTTCTTCGCTGAGTTTGAAGACATCATCGACAACGGCGGCAGCCTGACCGAAATCGACGTGGACACCATGCTCCACCGCTACCGCAGCGCACGTCCGGGCTTCATTTCATTGAGTTTCGACACCATCGCGGGCTTCAACGCCAACGCCGCCCTGCCGCATTACAGCGCAACGCCCGAAAGCCACAGCACCATCAGCGGCAACGGCCTCCTGCTCATCGACTCCGGCGCGCAATACAAAGGCGGCACGACCGACATCACCCGCGTCGTCCCCGTCGGCACACCGAGTGCCGAACAAAAACGCGACAACACCCTCGTCCTCAAAGCACATATCGCGCTTGCCGAAGCCGTGTTCCCCGAAAACATCCTCTCACCGATGATAGACGCCATCTGCCGCAAACCCCTGTGGCAGGCGCAATGCGACTACGGCCACGGCACAGGCCACGGCGTAGGCTATTTCCTCAACGTCCACGAAGGCCCGCAAGTCATCGCCTGCGCCGCCGTTCCCGGCCCGCAGCACGCCATGAAAAAAGGCATGGTAACCTCCATCGAACCCGGACTCTACCGTCCCGGCAAATGGGGCATCCGCATTGAGAACCTCGCCGCCAACCAAGCCGTCGCCAACCCGCAGGAAACCGAGTTCGGCAGCTTCCTCTACTTCGAAACCCTGACCCTCTGCCCCATCGACACCCGCCTGATGGACACCGCCCTCATGACCGACGGCGAAATCGACTGGGTCAACCGCTACCACGCCGAAGTCCGCCGCCGCCTCGAGCCGCTGACCGAAGGCGCGGCAAAAGCATGGCTGATCAAACGCACCGAACCGCTGGCGCGCTGACGGCAAAGGTCGTCTGAAAACGACCGTGGCGCGGGTTCTCACCACGAATCCGCGCCAATCCCAAAGGTCGTCTGAAAACGGCCGTAGCGTGGGCTCTGCCCACGAAAAACACCAGCAAAAAGGTCGTCTGAAACCCCAAATCCGGTTTCAGAAGACCTCCGAAACAAACCCATAACGCAGGCTGCCACCCGCAACCGCCGCAATAAAAAACCGTCCGAAACCCCATCCAAAGTGTTCAGACAACCATAAAAGCCGTAGCGTGGGCTTTGCCCACGAAAAACATCAGCAAAAAGGTCGTCTGAAACCCAAAATCCCGTTTCAGACGACCATAAAAGCAAAAGCCCGCACACCAAAAAACCAAGGGCCTGACTACAAAGAAGAGAAAACCACCCCAAGCGTCCGAACCCCGTTCAGACGATCTTCCCGTATTCAGGCATATTCCGACCCACCAAGCCCCGAGCAGGTACGATATGCTGAAATTCATCATCCGCCGCATACTTTCCGCCATCCCCACCATGCTGGTATTGATTACCGTCTCATTCTTCATGATGCGGCTCGCACCCGGCAGCCCCTTTACCGGCGACAAAAACGTACCGCCCGCCGTACTGGCCAACATCGAAGCCAAATACCACCTGAACGACCCGATGTACCTGCAATACTTCAATTACCTCAAACAGCTCGCCCACGGCGACCTCGGCCCTTCGTTCAAATACAAAGACTACAACGTCAACGAGCTGCTCGCCCAAGCCCTGCCCGTTTCCGTCGAGCTGGGCGTGTACGCCTTCATCGTCTCCACCGTTTTGGGCGTACTCATGGGCACCATCGCCGCGCTCAGGCGCAACACATGGGCGGACTACACCATCATGACCGCCGCCATGACCGGCATCGTCGTCCCCAGCTTCGTCAAAGCCCCCATCATGATTTTCATCTTCGCCATCACCCTCAAATGGCTGCCCGCCGGCGGCTGGAATGACGGCTCGTTGACCAGCCTCATCATGCCCGTCGCCGCCCTCTCCATAGGCTATGTCGCAGGCCTCGCCCGCATCACGCGCGGCGCGATGATAGAAGTGTTGAACAGCCCCTACATCCGCACTGCCCGCGCCAAAGGATTATCAATGAACAGCATCGTCCTGCGCCACGCCCTGCGTCCCGCCATGCTGCCTATCCTTTCCTATCTCGTTCCTGCCTTCGTCGGCATCATCACCGGCGCCATCGTCATCGAAAGCGTCTTCGGTCTGCCCGGCATCGGACAACTCTTCGTCAACGGCGCGCTCAACCGCGACTACGGCATGATCTTGGGGCTGACCATCCTCGTCGGCGTACTGACCATCGTCTTCAACGCCATACTCGACATCCTCTACGCCCTGATCGACCCCAAAATCCGCTATTAAAAGCAAAAAAGGTCGTCTGAAAACCGGTTTTGCCGTTTTCAGACGACCCCCGAACAAAAAACGGAGAACACCATGCTATTCAACAAGAAAAATTCCCGCGCCATAGCAGACGCAGCCGAACAGGCACAAGTACACGGACGCAGCCTGTGGCAGGACGCGTGGCGGCGTTTCAGCAACAACAAAGCCGCCCTGTGCAGCGTCTTCATCCTTGCCGCCATTATCCTCTTCGTTATCGCCGTCCCCTGGGTCAGCGCCTACACCTACGACTACACCGACTGGGACAACATGCAAATCCCGCCTTCCTTCGCCACCCGCCACTACTTCGGCACCGACCTGCTCGGACGCGACCTCTTTACCCGAGCCGCCGCCGGCGGACGCATTTCCCTGCTCATCGGCATCGCAGGCGCACTCGTCGCCGTCGTCATCGGCACGCTCTACGGCGCACTCGCAGGCTTTTTCGGCGGCAAACTCGACTCCGTCATGATGCGCCTGCTCGAAATCCTCAACGCCTTTCCGTTTATGTTTTTCGTCATCCTGTTGACCACCTTCTTCGGACGCAACCTCTTACTCATCTTCGTCGCCATCGGACTCGTCTCATGGCTGGACGTCGCCCGCATCGTCCGCGGACAAACCCTCAGCCTCAAACACAAAGAATTCGTCGAAGCCGCCCGCATCACAGGCGTATCCCGCCGCCGCATCGTTACCCGCCACATCATCCCCAACGTACTCGGCGTCGTCATGGTTTACGCCTCCCTGCTCGTCCCCGGCATGATCATGTTCGAATCCTTCCTCAGCTTCCTCGGATTGGGCGTACAAGAACCCAAAACCAGTTGGGGTTCCATGCTCCAAGAGGGCGCAGCCTCCATGGAAGCCGCCCCGTGGCAGCTCCTCGTCCCCTGCTTCTTCCTCGTCGCCACCCTCTTCTGCTTCAACTTCATCGGCGACGGCCTGCGCGACGCACTCGACCCCAAAGACCGCTGACACACACCACGAGGACACACCCATGAACACCCCGTTACTCACCGTCGAAAACCTCGACATCCGCTTCCAACTCCACGAAAAAACCGTCCACGCCGTGCGCAACATCAGCTTCAAAGTCGCCAAAGGCGAAACCCTCGCCCTCGTCGGCGAATCCGGTTCCGGCAAATCCGTTACCGCCATGTCCCTCATGCGCCTCCTGCCCGAAAACACCACTCGCTACGGACAAGACTCACGCATCACCTTCGACGGCACATCCATCCTCGACGCAGACGAAAAAACCCTCCGCAGCCTGCGCGGCGGACGCATCAGCTTCATCTTCCAAGAGCCCATGACCTCGCTGAACCCCTTCATGAAAATCGGCACCCAGCTCATGGAAGCCCTGCGCGTCCACAACAAAACCATCACCCGCAAAGCCGCCCGCGAACGCATCCTCGACCTCCTCAACCGCGTCGGCATCCGCGAAGCAGAACGTCGTCTGAAACAATACCCCCACGAATTCTCAGGCGGCCAGCTCCAGCGCATCATGATCGCCATGGCGCTGCTCAACGAGCCCGCCCTGCTCATCGCCGACGAACCCACCACCGCCCTCGACGTCACCATCCAGGCAGAAATCCTCGACCTCCTCCACGACCTCCAAAAACAAATGGGCATGGCGATAATCTTCATCACCCACGACCTCGGACTCGCCGAACACTACTCCGAAACCGTCTGCGTCATGAAAGACGGCGAAATCGTCGAGCGCGGCAAAATCAAACAAGTTTTCGCCAACCCCACCCACCCCTACACCGCCCAACTCATCCACTCTGTCCCCAAAGGCATGAAAGACCCCGTAGAAGGCAACCCGCCCGAGCTCATCCGCGCCGACGGCATCAACGTCCACTTCACCCTCAAACACAACTTCTTCGGCAAACCCCTCAAAACCTTCCACGCCGTCAAAAACATCAGCCTCGCCATCCGCCAAGGCGAAACCCTCGGCATCGTCGGCGAATCCGGTTCCGGCAAATCCACACTTGGCAAAGCCATCATGCAAATGCTCCCCTACCAAGGCAGCATACACTTCGACGGCAGCGACCTCGCCGCCCTCAGCCCCGAACGCGCGCGCCAGCTCAAAGCCGAACGCCAAATGGTCTTCCAAGACCCCTACGGCTCACTCTCCCCCCGCCTCACCGTCGGCGAAATCATAGGCGAAGGCCTCACCGTCCACCGCCCCGAAATGACCAAAGCCCAACGCACCGAACTCGTCCTCAAAGTCCTGGACGAAGTCTCCCTGCCCGCCGACGCCCTCAACCGCTACCCGCACGAATTCTCAGGCGGACAACGCCAACGTATCGCCATCGCCCGCGCCCTCATCCTGCGGCCCAAGTTCATCCTCCTCGACGAACCCACCTCCGCCCTCGACCGTTCCGTCCAAATCAAAGTCGTCGAACTGCTGCGCGGACTCCAAACCAAATACGGACTGACCTACATCTTCATCAGCCACGACCTCTCCGTCGTCCGCGCTGTCAGCGACAACGTCGCCGTCATGCAGCACGGAGAACTCGTCGAATACGGCAGCGCAGACCAAATCTTCCACCACCCGCAGAAAGACTACACCAAACGCCTCATCAACGCCGCCTTCGACCTCTGACCCAAGGTCGTCTGAAATCAAAAGTAGCGTAGGCTTCGCCCACGAACCCTGCCAACCTCAGAAGGTCGTCTGAAACCCAACTTTCAGATGACCTTCTTTCTAATCTCATCTACTTCATCGCAAATTTCAACGCAAACTTTACCAATCCAACCCATAATTACCTCCAGCAGCCGTCATTCCCGTGCAGGCGGGAATCCATCGGAAACCCTAAGGAACAGATATTCAAAAACAGTTGCCGAAATTCAAAAGTAGATTCCCGCCTGCGCGGGAATGACGGCAGAAAAATATCCCATAGGATACGGTTATCCCAACCTACACCGACAACCCAAAATCGTCTGAAACCCACCGTAGCGTGGGCTTTGCCCACGAACCCCGCAAATACAAAAAGGTCGTCTGAAACCCAACTTTCAGACGACCTTCTTTCTAATCCCATCTACTTCATCGCAGCCTTCAACGCAAACGCTGCCAGCAGCGCGCCGAAGCGGTATTTGCGCGGAATGGCGAGTCCTGCCGTTTTATACAGCAGGCTTGTCTGCTTCAGCTCGTTGCCCAAATCCAGCAGCTTCATCAGCGTGTCCGACTTGCGCTCTTCCTGTTCCTTCAATTTGCGCTGTTTCAAATACGATGCCTCAATTCTCAGGCGGACGAGTTTGGCTTCCAGTTGCAGCAGTTCGCGTGCTTCATCGCGTTCCGTTTTATTCATCGTCCCCTCCTTCCTGCATATCTTGACCGCGCAGGCAGGCGATGTCTGCCCGGATGTCCTGCAAGGTTGCCGCGATTTGGTTGTTTTGGCTGCGCCAGTCTTTTGCGACTTTGCCGAACAAAATTGCAATGACGATCAGGCTGAGGGCGGTTATCCCGAAAAATACCCATATCGCCGCGGTATCTGACAACACGCGGTTTAGTCCAAAAAGCAGGCTGATGAATGCAATCAGCAGCAATATGCCCGATACGACCAGCCATATGATGATGCGGAACACGTTTTCCGCCTGCTCCGCCAAATCCAGATTCAAAATCTGCAACCGCAGCAAAAGCAAATCAATACCTTGATTCAGCAGCGTTTTCGTATGTTCGATATTTTGTCTGATACCCATATTCCGATTTCCCTGATTGCTCCGAAACGGACAATCCGAAGGCTTTGGGGTCGTCTGAAACCTTTGCCGCCCCTCATAAGCAAACGCCGCCGGAACAAGACTTCTAAAAATCGTGTCCGGACGGCATTCCTGTTTGACCGATTATCGGCGGTTCAGCAAGACGCCGACGACCAAGCCTGCCAGTGCGGCAAAGCCCATTGCGTAATAAGGTTTGTCGTGTACGGCTGCATCGGCTTGGCGCGCGCCGCGTTTGATGCGGTCGCCCGCTTCTTCTCCAAACTCGGCAAAGCGTTTTTTGCCTTCTTTGAAACGCTCTTCTGCCAATTCTTCAAATTCGTCGTATTTTTCGCGCGCGCGGTCGGCATGATGTCTGATGCGCTCGCCTGCTTCGTCTTCAAAACGATACAAACGCTCTTTGGCGGCTTCGAGTTTTTCCTGCAATTTGGCTTTGGCTTTTTTACCTTCTTCCGAGCCGGCTTCCACACCTTTGGTGTACAGCTCTTCAACATCGTTCATTACATCTTGAATGTCTTTCAACAAAGCTTCTTTGCGGGATTCAAAATCATGTTTTTTCATTACCTTCTCCTTGATGTCCATATGGGTGAAATAACAGATTATTCATCTGTTAACTGATTATAACCCCTTTACACTTCTTCTCAAGTCAATTCGGCTAAAGGTGGTTTGAAAACATGTAAAGATTGACGCGGGAGATAAAAAGGTCGTCTGAAAACTGAACTGCACCCCAAAAGTTGGACATCCCCTCCAACTCACAAGGTGCAGTTTTTT
>ENA-OWLC01000143-OWLC01000143.1-metagenome-genome-assembly--contig:-NODE-143-length-17813-cov-3.089424_pt1 | contig 17813 bp, 8 predicted proteins | sample MGYA00245344_ERZ651092 | MGnify/ENA primary metagenome ERZ651092 (study PRJEB26857, sample SAMEA4031755) | metagenome | biome: human; feature: oral; material: saliva | place: Philippines | collected 2014 | study... | reverse complement strand
TACAATATTATTCTATTTTTGAAGAGAGAGTAAAGGGGTACTAAGAAGAAAATGTGATACTATAATAACGAAAGGGGGTATTTGATGAGTTAACCGAATAAGTAACCTTCTGAAAGGGATATAATTAAACATTTAATTGTAATATAACTGTATTACTAAATAGTTGGAAAGTTACAGAAAAGTCTTGAGGGAAAGATCGAAATGAATATGTATGTTTATGGTTAGAATGCTCATCAAAGACAGTCTTACAACGAAAAGTAACCTTTTGGGAGCATTATTACATATAGATTCAAACCTCATTTTCCCTTTAGTCAAGTTTCATCACAAGCATCTAAAGCTTCATATATTTCTTTTATTTATAAGCTTTATTTAAGTGCCGTGTAATCAGTTGATTTACAGAGTAATAACATGTAGATAAGTAACCTTTTGGGAATAGATAAGTAACCTTTTGGGAAGGGATAAGTAACCTTTAGGGAACAACTATGTAACCTTTTGGGAAGGTTCTCCCTTCTTTTATGTTACAAGAAGTGAATGATTGAATAAATTGATAGTACTTTTTTGGCTAAAAGATTTTCGCTGATTATCTTTGTGTTGTCGTTCCGATTGTTTTAATATAATTGCTGGCTAAGTTGACAGCCGTCTTCCCAGTACCCTTTAATAGATTTTTTTCGCTACGACGTTAAAGCAAACATTTCATCAGAATGATTTGTTAAAGGGAAGAAATGACAAAACGAATTTATACTTTAATCGAAAATGGAGGAATTAATGGTAGTCCTTTTAGCTTTAGTAATCTACTAATGCGCTCACCATTACGCTACTCTATGATGGAAAGGCGTTTCCTATACAAGTTGTCAGAGGCGATAAAGATGCGATATGAGCAAATGGGATTAAAAATGCGTGAGAACTGGGATAATCTTGTGTTCAATATGACAGACAAAGATTTAGCTTCTATCGGCGGAAACACCCACATTGTACGTACATACACAACCATACGTGCACTTGCACAGAAATCAATAATTCAATTTCGCTATAACAAACAGAATCAACTAATCATTGATTATTTTCACTGGATAGATGCTTTTCGTTGGAATACCGAAACGAACGACTATACCGTTCGTGTTTCACCAGAACTATATGATTATGTCATTTCTTTAACGAAGTCTTTTACAGTTCTCAATCTTCATACAGCAATCCTCCTTGAATCCAAGTATTCACAGAAGTTTTACGAGTTTTGTTGCCAATACTCAGGTGACTTTCATTTTATAGATCCATCAACTCCAAATGTCATTTACAAAAAGCGAGTGATAAAGGTTTCTATCAAAGCCTTCAGATTTACGTTTGGTTTATCGGAATTGAACGACCCAAAGACAGGTGAACTTCTGGAGAAAGAAAAATACCAGCGTTTTAAAACGATGGTAATGAAAGTCATTCTTCCTGCTCAAGAAGAACTATATAGGTTGTATCAAGAAAACCACTCAGATGTATGGTTTGATTATCAGGTTGGAGACAGGTATGGGCGTGGTCGTAATGGTTCACCCAGAGACTTAATATTCTATATCTATACACGTAATCATCCAAAATCGACTAATCCTAAAAAGAATCATCCTTGGAAAGAAGGAGAAGAACCTCTATATCCATTTGAAGAACAGCATAATTCTTCTTCAAGATCTTCAAGGAAAATAAAAGAACGTGACTGGCTCCAGATTGATGAACCAGAGCAAAGGAGGATAGTCTATCAGCTTTTGCTAAGTTACCTTAACTCTGACGAAGTAACTTACTATATGAAACAAATAGATAAAGAGCAAAAATGTTGTCGGGATAGCTACGCTCAAGTCATTCAAGTTATATACGAAAAACAGCAGCAACCAAAGTTTCAACAAGGGACAAAAGCATATAAACGTAAATGCTTGGTAGAGTTTGTTTTCACGAAGAATCTTAAACACTACGGTTGGTTTATCATGCCAAAAATATGATGTTTTTGATTTTTTGAACTGATGTTTGCAAAATAATTATCCTAATAAGATAAAAAGTAATATAATATTCTTAACTTTGTAGTGCTAACATAATCTGAAGTAGCTGACAAAAACAGTTGCTATTAGAAGGTTATGTTTATCTAAAAGATTATACATAGATAGCTTAATTGTTGTGAGGGCAAATGAGATTATCCTATGTTAATGATGTTCTTATTAGCTTCTATTAGTCTTTTAGATTCAGCAATGTCTTGAAGTTGAGATGCGACAATTGATACAATGGACAATATTGTTTCACCTAAGTATCTATTATAACAGATGCCAGTTAATAAAAATGCATATCTACGTTATCAGTATTTAGACCTCTGCTTTAGTAACAAACAAAGACGGTTTAATATAGAAGAATTAATTAATTTTGTTGGTGAGAAGTTAGGTTATAACGTCAGTGTGCGTCAAATTCGTGAAGATATGAGCAATATGCGTTTGGCTCCATATCATGCTCCTATCAAAGCTGTTCCTTATGATGGCAAGAAATGTTATTATCATTATTCTGATCCTGATTTCTCTATCTTTAACAATGAGTTAACGATGGAAGAAGTTACAAAGCTTCGATCTACGATAGAAATGCTTGGCAGATATCGTGGTATACCTACTAACGCCTGGTTGGAAGAAGTGATATCTAATCTTGAATATCGTTTTGGTTGTAAAGCAAACTCTGAGAATCTTATCTCTTTTGAACAGAATGATATGCTTAAAGGACTTGAGCATCTTTCTCGAATAATTGATGCTACAATTAATCATCAGCCTTTAGAAATTACTTACCAGTCCTTTAGGGGAGAACCACGTTTATGTATTGTGCATCCGTATTATATAAAGCAATACAATAGTCGATGGTTTTTATTCGGACTTAACCAAACTAATGACCGAATAGAAAATTACGCACTGGATCGCATCGATTTTTTTAGAGATTCTCAATGCCCTTTTATAAAGAATAGCACTGTGAATTTCGAAACTTATTTTGACGATGTGATAGGCGTTTCTGTTCCTTATGAGGAAACTCCCAAAGAGTCTATTGTACTTAGATTCTCTGAAAATCGTTTTCCTTATGTTGTTTCTAAGCCTCTTCATAAGTCTCAGAAACTAAAAGAGGAGCCGAATACGATTTGCATCGAGGTTAAACCTAATCGTGAGTTATTTCAAAAGATTTTTTCTTTCATCCCCGATATTGAAGTACTTTCGCCATCTTGGCTTCGCCTTGAAATTACAAATAAAATACAATGTAATTTACAAAAATATTTGTCTGTGCATAAAGATTGCACAGATAATGTTTAACTTTGCAACAAATTAAGAAATATAATAGACATACATAATGACAGAGCAAGAGTTAGCTAATGTAATATGGGATATTAAGGAAGTTATTCGTAACTACTATGATGATTCAGAGGTAGAAGATGTAATTCTTCCTTTTACCCTTCTTCGCCGCCTGGATTGTGTCCTTGAGGACAAATATGAAACGATACTTGAAGAACTCAATCAGAGTCCTGAAAACATACGTAAATACAAGTTGCAGGCACTAATGAAGCAGAATGGTCTTACATTCTTCAATAGTTCTGGCTTGTCTTTGAGAAAACTTCTTAATTCACCCGATCAGATAGGTGATGCTTTTAAAGCATATTTGGAAGGCTTTACCGATAATGTCAAAGATATTCTTGCCAACTTTGTACATGAAGATGGAGATAGTGATGTAGTAGACTTATCTAAAATCTATTCTCGTCTTGACAGAGGCGATAAGTTATTTGCCGTAATCAAGCAGTTTGTTGAGAATGCAGACCTCCATCCAAGTAGAGTGAGTAATGCGATGATGGGTACTGTCTTTGAGATTGTTATCCGCCGTTCAAAAGAGTCTACTAACAGTAAGGCTGGTCAATTTTATACCCCACGTGAGATTGTAAAACTATTGGTTGCTCTTACTATGAGTGGTAAAGAACAGGAACTTTTTGTTCCAGGTAGAGCATTCACGATATACGATCCTTGCTGTGGTACTGGTGGAATGTTAACAGTTGGACGTGAACATCTTCAGGAGATGGCACAAAACAACAACTTAAAAGTATATCTATATGGTCAGGAGTTAAGTCAGAAGACATACGCTATCTGTAAAGCGGATCTTTTGATGAAGGGTGACGATCAAAATCTTGACCAGCAACTTTTCCAAGGTGATACGCTTGCTGACGATAAGCTCTATGGTAAGCATTTCAACTTTATGTTGGCTAATCCTCCTTTTGGTGTCGACTGGGGAAAGGATACCAAGGTTAAGAAGATAGTAATGCAGGATAATTGTCCTGGTGGACGTTTTGAAGCAGGACTACCTGCAACGTCGGATGGTTCACTGCTCTTCCTGCAACACATGATTGCTAAGATGGATAGTAATGCTGGCTCTCGTATAGGCATTGTTCTCAATGGATCGCCCCTCTTCAATGGTGATGCAGGGACAGGATGGAGCAATATTCGTAAGATGTTGCTCGACCGTAACTTGCTCGATGCTATCATAGCCCTGCCTAAGAATCTCTTCTATGGTACTGACATCACCACCTATCTGTGGATACTTGATAATAAACGACCAGCAGAACGCTATCGCAAAGTGCTCTTTGTTGATGCTGCCCATAGCGAGTTTACCACCTTACTTCAGAAGAACTTAGGTAAGAAACGATTTGAGATAAGCGAGGAGGGAACGCACGACATCATTAGTATCTATAAGGCTTACGAGCCTTGCTGTCGTGACATTGTCTACGACAAGACAGGCGAGACGGAACACTTAGAGATTGCGAAGCTCATGGACTACGATGACTTCCTTTATACCAACGTGGCAGTACGACGTCCGTTGCGCCTGTGGTTTAGTGATATCCGTGCTACGTATGAGGCTTTATGCAGTAACGATGACTTTAAGGCAGACGACAAGAAGAACCTCATCTTGCAAGAGGTGGCAGCGATAGACGGTGTGGAAGAGCAGCGTAGCGACCACGAGTTCTTTGTGTTCTTGAAAGAGAATAGCGTGAAGACTACCAAGGCACAGAAGAAACAGTTGCGTGATGTGTTTGGCAGAGTAGCTGAGGATGCCCCCGAAGTGTTCGACGACCCTATTAAGAACAGTGGTGAGCGAGTTGCTGATACCAATCTGAACGATACCGAGAAGATACCAATGAAGGAAGATATCGACGACTACTTCCGTCGTGAGGTGCTACCTTTTGCACCCGATGCGTGGATGGAGCGTGATAAAGACAAGGTAGGTTGTGAGTTCCCTTTCACCCGACTTTTCTATAAGTATCGCCCTTTGCGCAGTAGTGAAGAAATCCTTTCAGAATTAGCAGCATTAGACAGTGCACTCAACAACGAACTCTCACAGCTAAAGGAGGACTAAGACGTATGAAGAAATACGATGAGTATAAGGATAGTGGTGTGGCATGGATTGGGGAAGTGCCGAAGCATTGGGAGATAATACCTTTGAAGTTTACTGGTACTTTTGGTAATGGCTTAACATACTCTCCTAAGGATGTTGTAGATAAAGGTATCTTGGTATTACGTTCATCTAATATTCAGAATTCATCCTTGTCCTTTGAGGACAATGTCTACGTAAGCAAAGTTTCAAGAGATTTGTTGGTGAATAAGGGTGATGTTATAATATGTTCGAGAAATGGTAGTGCAGCATTGGTAGGGAAGTCTGCTTTTGTCGATAAAGAACTTAAAGCGACATTTGGAGCTTTCATGATGAGATATATTCCTAATATTGACAAGAAGTATGGATTCTATCTCTTTCAAACAGCGATAGGTCAATACAAGGGTTATTTCTCTACAACAACCATCAATCAGTTAACAAAAACTACTATTGGTGAGATAAAAATTCCTTTAGCAATGGCAGAAGAGCAAGCCGCTATTGTGACCTACCTTGACACACACTGTGCAAAGATAGATAACCTCATTTCTATTCAACAAAAGCGTATTGCGCTACTCCAAGAACTGAAACAGAGTGTTATCACTCATGCCGTAACGAAAGGACTAAACCCTAATGTCGAAATGAAACAGTCGGGAGTTGAGTGGATAGGAGATGTGCCTAAGCATTGGGAGGTATGCAAACTAAAGCATTATTCTCAAGTCTTTGGTAGGATAGGATTCCGTGGATATAATCAAACTGACCTTGTAAACGAGGGGGAAGGTGCTATAACGTTAAGTCCTTCTAATATGCAAAATGGTATTCTGAACTATGATAAATGTAGTTATTTATCATGGAAAAAGTACTATGAGTCACCCGAAATTATGATATACAACGATGATGTCCTTTTTGTAAAGACAGGTTCTACTTATGGAAAGATAAGTTATGTAGCTGATCTACCAATGGAGGCAACTATTAATCCACAGATAGTAGTATTTAAGAATATTAAAGGTAATAATAAATACCTATATTACTTGTTGAGTAATGATATTGTGCAAATGCAGGTATCATTAACTGTTGGTGGGAGTACTATTCCTACATTATCACAAGAAAGTATCTTAAATTATATTGTCCCTTTGGCTCCAAAAGTTGAGCAAGCCGCTATCGCCTCTTACCTCGACCACAAATGCGCTACCATAGATACCTCTATCTCCAACGCCCAACACCAAATAGACCTTCTACAAGAGTATAAGCAGAGCTTGATTACGGAGGTAGTTACGGGCAAATATAAAGTTTGTTAAACGACTAAACAATTGAATAATGACTACTATGTTAAAGAATATTTATACGGAAACATTAAAGGACATTATAAATAAGTATATAAGAACTAATGCAAATACCATATTTGTATTGGCGGGAGTTGCTCCTTACATAAACTTAGATAATTTTACAGAAAATATAACAGACCAATCTACCTTTGATATAGAAGGGAACCTTGATTTCTTTAATCCTGAATGGTTTGGAGGAGTGTTCCTTAAACTCAATTCTGCAATCACTTTTCAGATTCTGTCCCACCAACAGTATGCAAGTATTATAGAATATCTAAATGAAGATTTCTTCAAAGAAAGAATTGTTGTTATATATGACAACTTGCGCTCTCTTTACCCTATCAAAAAAGAAGAATACATAGAAAAGGTTTCTGCGAATGGTACAGAAAATAGACCTGATAATTTACCGATTTATCAGGCAGAACAATTAAAGATAGAGGATGAATATTTCTATTCATTAAAACATTTCAACGATGATTTGAAGAAGGTTCCCCTATTCTCCGTAAAGAAGGAATTATCTCACAGTGATCTTACTTTGCCTAATGCTTATGTTCTTGATATTATTTCTGATCCTTATGGAATTGATATACTTGTTAATAGATGTCTTGAAGATAAATTTTTCTCAAAGGAAGTATGTGTTAAGGTATCAAGTAAGAATGTATTGAACCATGTCGTATTGAGCACTCTTCAAGAATTAAATCAACTCCTTAATTATTTGGGATGTGGAGTATATATACAGGAAGAAGAAGCAATACAGAAAGAGTATATCCCTTCTGAAGAATCTCTTTCTTTACTCAAGCAATACTGGGGAGAACACGCTGAGTTTCGTGACATACAAGTATATGAAAATCCTGAGACGGACAGTAATATAATCCCCGTTTCACAAGGATTATTGGTAGACACTATTATCGATGAATACAAAAAAGGACGTAATGGAACACAGCCAAGAGATGTTTTCATCACAGCACCAACAGGTGCGGGTAAATCTTTGATATTCCAGTTACCTGCTTTCTACGCAGCATCTAAAGGTGATGTAACAATTGTTGTATCCCCCTTGAAAGCATTAATGACCGACCAAGTAGAGATTTTACGTTCAGAACGTGAATATGATAAAGTTGAGTTCATAAACAGTGATCTCACCCTTATAGATAGAGACAAAGTTATTGAAGGATGCAAACGCGGTGATGTAGATATACTTTACCTGTCACCCGAATTGTTACTTTCATATGACATTCATTATTTCATTGGTGAGAGGAAGTTAGGTTTACTTATTGTTGATGAGGCCCACCTCATTACAACATGGGGTCGTGATTTCCGTGTAGATTATTGGTTTTTAGGTAACCACATCAATAAGATTCGTAAGTTCAACAACTATATGTTCCCCCTTGTTGCATTAACTGCTACAGCTGTATATGGTGGTGTAAATGATATGGTCTTTGATAGCATAAACAGTCTAAATATGCATGATCCACATAAATTTATTGGAAATGTGAGACGTGATAATATCGAGTTTGTTATTAACACACATGACGATTATATGACGGGAGGATATGAACAAAATAAAGAGTTGGAAACAGTAAACATTATTAAGGGAATTCATGATCTGGGTATGAAAAGTATTGTATATGCTCCCTATACAAAACATATTAGCAAATTAAAAGATAGGTGTAATGAAATAGATCCACAAATGGCTGTTGCATTCCATGGGAAAATGCTGCCAGATCAACAAAAGTATGCATATCAGGCATTTAGAAGTAACGAATGTAAAGTAATGATAGCAACTAAAGCTTTTGGTATGGGAGTAGATATCCCTGATATAAAAGTTGTATATCACCATGCACCATCTGGGTTACTACCTGATTATATACAAGAAATTGGCCGCGCTGCTCGTAAAAGCCAAATTCAAGGATTTGCAGCACTCACCTTCTCTGAATCAGATTTGCGCTACAGCAGACAGTTATTTGGAATATCATCATTGAAAGCATTTCAACTCAAAGAAGTACTTCGTAAAATTATTCGTTGTTTTAACAGTAATAAAAAGAAAAGAAATCTGCTAGTATCGGCAAATGACTTTGCTTATATATTTGACTCTGTAGATGATATAGACCAAAAAGTTGCAACTGCTTTGATGATGATAGAGAAAGATTATCTAATAAAGACACGATTCAACGTACTCATTGCGCGCCCCAAAAAACTTTTTACTAAAGTCTTCGCACGAACAAATCAAGTGGGATTAGACAGACTATTGGGAAAATATGGAGAATGCCTCAAAGAAATCCCTCATACATCAGGAACATACCACACACTAGAATTGAACCTTGATGAAATATGGTCTAAACATTTCTCAGATCGCAGTTTCCCTCAAATAAAGAGTGAGTTCTATAGACAAAGATTCTTATCAGATGAGGGTATTGAACTAACACCTCAGATTAAAGTAACCATAAATATAGACAAGACATATCGTGAGGTTTTGTCAGAAGTAAACGATACACTGGATGTAATAAACGAATCTTTTTCTAAATTCAAGCTGAAAAGTGTTTTTTTTACATACAAAGAATTTGTTGAAGAATTGAAAACAAAGATAAGCTCTAAGTACAATGTCGATAAAATTGCATCTTTTGTACTTGGTACTTATTCGGGCTATTTACAAAGTAACCATGTTCTTGAAGGAGACTCTTTCCTGCAGCAGCGTCATCAGAGAAATACGCTACAATATCAAGTGTTTAGTACAAACTATAGTGCAAAATTCTCACAGCTCCTAAAAATACTCTCTTATCTATTTGATGGTAAAGAGCGCCAATCTGCTAATAGATATCTCTCTATCAATGACATTCCGCTTAAGAATCATATAAGGTTAGGGTCATTACTAGAACTCATGGAATTAGGCTCTTTTGAAACAACAGGTGGAGATGATCCAAAAATATTCTTGCGTCTCAATGACCCTCATAGAATAGAAAAAGATTCGACAAGTAATAAATATAGTAACTTTATCCTGGAGTCTGTTAGGAATAGACATAAGGTAAGTTGTGACTTATTTAAACATTTCTTTACTAATTATTTCAGCAATGTAAATCGGTGGGATTTGATTGAAGATTTCTTCCTTGGTATGTCAAATGATGAACTATTTAATAAATATCCAGGGCAAACGACCAATCATGTCGATATTATAAAATACCTGGAAGAAAATAAAACTTATATTCCAAATGATGGTAAAAGTTATGTTCCTTGTAGTGATGTACATCATAATTTATTTTCACCAAAGAGGCATGAATTATACCAAAGAGATAATATGTTAACTATTGGGCATCAGACAAAGCAAATAAAAAAATGGCTTATTGAAGATCCAATAGCATTACATAGGACTATAACAGAATATGAAATAGTAATAGAGAAGGATGATTTTAAAGTGTTATCCAATAAATTGAGATTGAATCATTTTGAATATTATCGAGATTTTATGCGTCTGAAACTTCTGATTAATTTTCCTGGTTATCCTTCACAAGTACAGGCTTCTATACCTTACAAAGATTGTCCTGTGAAATTTTATAAATGGTGGAGAAAGAATACCGACAAAATTGCGATGAATCTAGAAGAGAAAGTGAAGCTCTTTCTTGCTGTGGAAAAAGAATCACCTTCGGCATTAATCAAGGCCCATCGTGCAACTATAAAAAAATAAACAACAACAAAATATGCTAAATCCTTTAAGCGAAACAACCTTTGAGGCGCATATTGCAGACTATCTTGCAAACAGCGACCTATACAATCAACGCAGTAGTGCACAGTTTGACATCGAACGCTTGTGCGATGCCGAGATGTTAGAACAGTTCTTACGAGCACAACCTATAGTATGGAAGAAGCTGTCGCAACACTTTGCGGGGCGAGAGACAGAGACGGTTATCCGTGAGTATAACAAGCGATTAGACCGTGGAGAGAGTATCTTGAACATCATGCGCAAGGGCTTCACGGTGAGTGGGGCTAAGGTGAAGTTCTGCCAGTTTAAGCCTGTTTTGGAAGGAGAAGGCACAGACAATTACCGCTTATATCGTGCTAACAACTTTAGCGTTGTACGTCAAATGCGATACTCTACAGGAAACGATAAGGGAAAGGAACTTGACATGTGTATCCTGCTAAATGGTATTCCTTTGTTTACATTTGAACTGAAGAACGAAGGAACAGATCAAAATTACACACACGGCATTCGTCAATACCGAGAGAATCGCAACCCAGAGAATAGAATGCTCCGAAATTGTCTTGTTCATTTTGTAATGGACAACCAGTACGCATTTATGACTACAAAGCTGAAAGGAGAAAAAACAACCTTCTTGCCTTTTAACCGAGAGGAAGTTAATCCTACAATTGAAGGTGAGTATCTAACAGCTTATATGTGGATGGAGATTCTTCAGGCAGACTCTGTTCTTGACTTACTTGTAAACTTCATCAAACGTTATGAAGAGACTTACGAGGACAAGGATACAAAGGAACGCAAAAAAGAGACAGTTCTTATATTTCCTCGCTACCATCAGCTTCGTGCTGTACGTAAGCTTCGTCGCTTAGTGCGTGAAGAAGGTGCTGGTAATAATTACCTTATTCAACATTCAGCAGGAAGTGGTAAGACCAAGACTATGGCTTGGTTAGCTCATCAGCTTGCTAACATGACACATGAAAATGGTTCTGCCATATTTGACAGTATTATAATGGTAACCGACCGTATTGTACTGAATCGCAATATGGCTGAAGACGTTGTGAATTTTGAAACCACTGCAGGTACAGTAAAGGATATTCGAAGATCATCTAAGACACTTGCTAAAGCTTTGGATGGTGAAAACCGTATTATTATATCTACAGTACAGAAGTTTGCTTACGCTCTTGATCATCTCAAACATGAGAAGGCAAAGAAGTATGCCGTTATCATTGACGAGGCACATACAGCTGTTGGGAACGAGGCTGCAAAAGACCTTGTAAAAGCTCTTTCAACAGAAAAAGATTTAGAGGCAATTGGTGGTTATGATCCAGAGGAGTATGAGGGTCCGCTTGATGCGCTGATGGCACAAAGGCAAGTATATAGAAAGATGATGAAGCATATTTCTAATTTTGCTTTTACTGCTACTCCTAAAGATAAGACGTTCGCTCTTTATGGTAAGGACGGAAAGGAGGCGCATGACTTGTATTCTATGAAACAAGCCATTGACGAGAAGTTTATCCTTGATGTCACACAGAACTACGTCAGTTACAAAACGATGTTCGAGTTAATAGCAAAAGATCCTACTAAAGATGCAAACGAACAGTTTGAGAAAAAGAAGGCTCTAAAAGTAATTGCGACAAAGCTGGGACAGGATAAGTATATCAAACTGCGTAAGGCAAGTATGATGGTAGATCAGTTTATGAAATTTACCATTAATAAAATCAATCATCAAGCTAAAGCTATGGTAGTATGTGACTCACGACAAGCTGCCGCTGATTATAAGCAGATAATTGATCGCATAATACTTGATGAGTATAATGGTTCTATCAAGACCTTAGTCGCTTTTTCAGGTGAAGTTACAGACAGTAATGGTCGCAAGTGTACTGAAGCAAACTTGAATGATGATGGTGTAACTGATAATGCAATAGCAGAGAAGTTTAAGGATAATGACTATAAGTTTCTCATTGTTGCAGAAAAGTTCCAAACAGGTTTTGATCAGAAGCTTCTCCATACAATGTTTGTAGACCGTTCGCTCGGAGGTATTCAATGTATACAAACACTTTCACGATTGAATCGTACTTACTGGCCATACAAGGAAGACACACTCGTTGTTGATTTCCGAAATGATGCTGATTCTGTAAAAAAAGCCTTTAATCAGTACTACACAGTAACCTCTCTAACTGGAAGTGTTGACACACAGCGTGTATACACCTTAAAGGAAGATGTTGAAAGATGGAATATCTTCAGCGAAGAAGAAGTCAACGATGTCTGTCAAAGAATGATAGATCAGGAAACTGTTTCTGGAATTCCATCACTTTTGTTGAATATTGTAAATGAAAGGGTATTACCTCTGTCTGACGAGGAGAAGGACGCATATCGTAAACTGGTAAACCGTTTTGTTCGTCAATACGGATTCCTGGCGCAGATTATGGAGTTTACTGACCCTGACCTTGAGAAGTTTTATGTTTTCTGTAAGGTGTTCTATAAGTATCTTCCTTATACCAAGGAGACTTTGCCTATGGAACTTGTTGACATGATAGATCTCGACAAACTTAGAATTCAGTTATCGTTTGAAGGTAGTATTGAACTCGAAGACGAACCAACTGAGCTAAAGGCGAGTCGTATAGGAGAGGTCGGACAAAAGAAAGAGGATGAGAAGAGGACTGTTGCTGAGTTGCTTGATATGGTGAATAGTCCTTTCGCTGATATTCTGAATGAAAATGATAAGATTATTAAGCAGATATGGGATGATCTTCTGAAAGATCCAGAGGTGATAGATGCAGCTCGTGCAGGAAACTCTTACGATGTAATGATTAATATCTGCAAACAGAAATTCGATGAAACAATCGTAAATCAAATTGATAAGTATCTCAACTTTAGAGAAATTCTTGACAAGGAGAAGGGCTTTGCCTTAACACTGATTGGTAAGTTTGTAGAGGCGTTGGTAATGCAAGCTAATGCTACGTCAACTCTTGTCTATGATGAAGCTGTATTAAAAGACAAAATAGCTGAAGCTATGGCAGAAGAGTTTGAAGGTGTTTGTCAAAAGATGCGGAGCTTGCCTGAAATTGTAGATTATCTTTTCTTCATACTGAATACATCCAGCCTTCCAAAACTCGATGGTATTGATACCTTACTTCGAGAGGCTTTAAATAATATCTATACAAATCCTAATATTACGCCTGTTGTTAAGTATGCGTTCTTCAATTCATTGGTACAGAAATTCGAAGCATTCTTAAAGAAACTCTATTATCTAATCAACGATGAAGAAATTAATGGTCGTGATGGAAAAGATGCTTCATTGTCTGATGCTGTTCATGCCTTTAAATGTCTATGGGACTTAAAGTATGCGAAAGATGAGGATAGTAAGAAGTTTGAAGCTTATCTTCAGAAGGTACGTGATTGGCGAAATGAAGAAGCGCATAATGCTCCTGACAAGAACGATTCTGATATAGCAGTAGCTATCAAGGTTGTGGTTGCAATGTACCTTTATGTTACAGCATATTCTATAACCGATCTGGAAATGGCTGGATTTTAGACTATACTGTGAAGTAAATCTGAGCAATTGTACCATGAGTCAAAAAATATTTTAACGCTATAAATGCATTCTTATAAAATTATCTCTTTATCTCAAATCGAATTGTAAAATCTCGATTTGGGGTAAAGGGGATTTATGATATGACAATTTCAGTGGTTTTATGAATATTGTCAACTTCTTATCGTAAAATTGTTTTTAATAATCAATGATAACTTTTAAAATTTAACAAACTATGATTCAAAGATTTTTTCATCCAGTAGGACAAGGTGCCTTTTATTCAGAAAGACACATAGATGACAATATAAATATTGTGTATGATTGTGGTACCGAGTACAAGAACAGAGGAAACAAAGGTACTAAGGGAGTAGTTTCTCAAAGTTTTAGTAAAAATGACGTAATACATTATCTATTCATTTCCCATTTTGATTATGATCATATTTCCTTGATTCCGATATTAAAGGAAGGCGTAAAAAGAATTGAGAGAGTTGTTTTGCCACTATTACATGAAGAAACAAAGCGTTTCTTATCTAATATTTATTCAGTTTTAGGAGAAAAAGAATTAGCTACTTTGGTTAGAGACCCAAATCAATACTTTGGCTCTGATACTCAAATTATAGCCGTAGAATCTAGCAATAAAAACGATGATAATTTTAGTAAAGAAGACGAATTAGGTAAGGAAGGAAAAAATAATAAAGTAAAAATAATTAGCAGTGGAGATATTTTATCTCTTCCTACAAAAGAATCTGATTGGGTTTTTATTCCTCATAATTATGAGTATAAAATCCGTAGTAAGGCGTTTGTTGAGAAAATACAAGACTCAGTAGTTGACCTGCAGAAACTTAAGAAGGATTCAGAATACGCTATCCTAGAAAGTGTTATCAATGAATTAAAGAAAATCTACAAACGCCTGAAGGGTGGAATCAATCAAAATTCTATGTTTGTATATTCAGGACCTGAAAAGGAAACAAGTAATGAAATCTATCAAGTATATCAGAGACGCATTATTGACGAATTTTATTCTAAACTGATGTGTTATAATCTTATGTTTCCTAAGCGACCTGCTTGCTTATATACAGGTGACGGAGACTTAAATGTTGTAGATGTTCAAAGTGTATATAAAGACTACTGGTATTTCATAGGAACTATTCAGATACCTCACCACGGGAGCTATTCATCATTTAATGAAAACATATTGTTGAATCGACCTTTCTTTTGTCCTATTTCTGTAGGGAAGAATAACTCCTATGGACACCCCTCTCAAAAGGTAATTAGTAGATTGCTTCAGTACGAAAGTAATCCTATACTTGTAACAGAAGATGTAGATAGTACTTTTGTTGAAATTATCAGACCATGGTATTATCGTTTTTAACGATCAAACCTGAGAACTTTTATTTATAACTACCATTTAAAAAGGGCTAAAGGATAATTAGAACCAGAGAATGTCCGTTGATTAAATAAGATTTTTCTTACAATAGTGCTATTGTTACGAAGTTTTTGCATCTGTGTGGATAGGCTGCACAGATGCTTGTTATCTTTGTAGCATAAATTAATTTTAAATTATGAGCAAAACAAAAATACCGATAGCAACAGTCAGAGAACTTTGGTGGAAAGCTGCAGGTCGATGTGAATTTAAAGGCTGTAATAAGGCTTTATATCATCATGGAGTAACAATGGATAACTGTAATTTGGCTAACTATGCACATATTATAGCAGATTCACCTAATGGACCAAGAGGGACGATCGACTCTAAAAAGTTAGCATCAGATTCTAAAAACTTGATGCTGTTGTGTCAAGATTGCCATAAATATATAGATAACGAAGGTAAGGATAAATATGATGCTGATACTCTGTTTGGAATGAAGAAGAGACATGAAGAACGTATGGAGTTTCTTACGGGTTTAAAAGAAGATGTTCAAGCCAATATTGTTGTCTTTCGTGCAAAGATTGCAAGCGATTACCCTGAGTTTGATTTCTCTCATCTGAAGGATGCACTATTGCCAAACTTCTATCCGACAAACTCAACTCCAATAGAATTAGGAGCAGATATACATAACAATCAGTCATGGGAAGAGTACTGGAAACAAGAAGTTGAAAATCTTAAGTACCAATGTGATAGAAATATTTTAAATGTTATTGATAAATGGGAGTACAAAAGAATTGCTCTCTTTGCATTTGCTCCGATGCCTTTACTTGTCTATTTGGGTACTCTCCTTAATAGCAAGCGTGAGGTTTTAGTATACCAGAAACAACGTAGTGGCGGATGGAGCTGGCAACAGGACAATAGCTCTATAGACTTTATTGTTAATAAACCTTCTATTACCGAAGGTAATCCTGCTTTAGTTCTCTCTCTTAGTGCTTCTATAACAGACCGAGTTAGAAGAGAAAGAGGTAATGATAATCTCTGGGAAATAACGATAGATAGTCCAAATATGGATTTTTTAGACTCAAAATCAACTTTAGATAAATTCTGTAGAATTACAGAAAATCTATTGGAGGAAATATCTAAAATATCTAATCATAAACCAATCGCATTATATTTGGCAGCACCAGTTGCTTGTTGTATAGAGCTTGGGAGAGTTTGGATGCCTAAAGCTAATTCGCCGTTACACATCTACGAGTTTAATAAAACAGAAGATAAACTTGCAATAATAATTAACAACAAATAGTACTATTATGTTACAGATTAATGACAACTTAAGCAGGGAACTTAATGAATTGTTTCTTATGCTTTCTAAGAGTCTTGATATAACAAAGACTCAGTATGACAACTTAACGAGAAGCTATTCAGCTGTTGGTAAATATCTGGAAGAAGATCCAGAGTTATCTTCATATCATCCTGTCATAACCCCACAAGGTTCACTTCGTTTAGGTACAATAATTCAACCCATAAATGAGGAGGATGATTTAGATGTTGATTTAGTATATCGTTTAATAGAGAAGGGGCCTACTTGGACCCAGTTTGATTTAAAAACTCGTGTTGGCAATCGCCTAAAATCGCACAGTCTATATAAGGAGATGCTTGATAAGGAAGGAAGAAGGTGTTGGACATTATTGTATAGGCAAAACTCTGATTATAACAAAGAACGCTATCACATGGATATATTACCTTGTGTAGCTGAAAGAACATATTTAGAGCGTTTTCATATCTTAAATGCTTCTGGATTTGACGCACAAGTGATAGATGACATCTCCATACGTATTACTGATAATAAATGTGACAATTATAAAACGTCTATCTGCATTAGAGAATGGATGAAAAGTAATCCAGATGGATATGCTATGTGGTTTGCTTCTCGATGCAATATTATGTCACACAACAGTAGAGCCCTTTTAGAGAATGTTATACCTATCCGCAAATATGTAGAAAACAAAACAATTCTTCAACGAATTGTACAGATACTGAAACGTCATAGAGACGTAATGTTTAATGGAGACAAAGATAAACCTATTTCCATTATTATCACAACCTTAGCTGCGAAAGCTTATAACGGTGAAGATAATCTTTTTATTGGTCTTAACAATGTGATTGAAGGAATGGAGTCTGAGATACATAAAAATCAAGATGGCACCTACATTATAGAAAACCCTGTTAACTCTGAAGAAAACTTTGCTGATAAATGGACTAGTCATCCTATTAGACGTGATAATTTCTTTAGGTGGTTAGGTAAACTAAAGAGTGATAAAGACGCTTTTCTTAATTGTAAAGGAAGTGTGTTACGTAATGTTTTTGCATTATCTTTTGGAGAAAAAGTTACAAATCTTATATTTGAAAAGAGAGCATTAGAACATAAGGTAGATGCTTCTAATTCAAAACTAAAAGTGTCTTCTACAGGTATTATTGGAGCGATTGGAACAACGTTAAATGCAAAAA
>ENA-OWLC01000138-OWLC01000138.1-metagenome-genome-assembly--contig:-NODE-138-length-18031-cov-5.699933_pt1 | contig 18031 bp, 14 predicted proteins | sample MGYA00245344_ERZ651092 | MGnify/ENA primary metagenome ERZ651092 (study PRJEB26857, sample SAMEA4031755) | metagenome | biome: human; feature: oral; material: saliva | place: Philippines | collected 2014... | reverse complement strand
CGAACTCACCATTGTTAACAAGTAAGAATGAATCAGCTGTCTTACTGGTTGGAAGGACTGTCACTGCACCATTTGCTTCAAACAAAACATCCTCAACTTCAAACATAGAGAAGATTCCCTTTTGTCTTAATAGCAAACGGAACTGCTCCATTTCAAGGCTATTACGCTTAAAATTCTTAAAGTTAATAACACCATTCTTCACAAGGAAAACACTCTCTCCCTTGATAATATGACGTAGACGAGCAGAACGCATAGCAAAGCGCACGAGCATATTAAAGCCTGTCCATACTGCCAAAGCAAAGAGAATATGCCACATAGACATATCAGGATTATACAAGACACCACCGACCAAGGCACCAATCACAAAGGCACTCACGGTATCAAGTGGCGTAAGCTGTGCCATCTGAGCTTTTCCTGTAATACGCAAGAATGCCAAAATACCTATCATACCTGTAACAAGTTTCAAGGTAATGCCTACATAAGGCTGAATAAATTCAATCATTTCTTGTTGTTTTAAGACGTTATTATAAATTCATTTTTTATTCTTTTTGATGCTACAAAAATACGTCTTTTATACTTAACTCGCAAATAACATGACTAAAAATACACTACGAAACGATTAATTCTATTTACGGAAAGATCAAAAACAAGTCTTTTATAGCTATAAAGCCATCTGCAGAAATTAAAAAAGAAAGCAACTCCTTTGTCAGTTCAGAAATAATATATAACTTCGCACCGAACAAACTGGTAGAGTGATTAATAGATACCTAAATAATAGGGATTTCCACCTTTACCATAAAAGAAAGATAAAAATGGAATACTATATCAAGATTAATGAAGAAAAGAGAGGTCCTTATAGCCTCAACGAATTAGCCGAAAGAAAATTGGATGCTACAACGTTAGTAATGCCAACAGATGGTGTAGAATGGGTTCCTGCCAACCAGATAGAAGAACTCCGCACACTCTTTGAGAACAAAGAATCTATCAATAAAACAGAAGAGATACCTTTTGTTGAAGCCAGACCTATCATACAAACAGCACAACAAGAAGCCGTTCAACAACCACAACCAGCACCTAAGAAGAAGAGTCACACCGGTTGTCTTATCGGTATTTTGCTCACACTTGTTATCTTGGTTGCAGTCATGATTATTACTTGTCCAAAGACAGAACAACACAAGGAGGTCCTCTCTACCGTTATCACCACGACTGTGAACGATGCTGTAAATGACAATGATAATCTTACAGGCAACACCTTCATCGATAATGCTTTCAAAACAGTCAGCAATGCCTTTGCAGGTAAGGTGATTGAAACAGCTGTTGATAACCTCGTCACTGTCGATAACTATGTTGTATGTTCATTAGGTAAGGTACACTACGATGGCAAAGATCATATCGTATCTTTAGGTGTCTTCGGGCATATCTTTACCGTAGATGAAGATGACCTTCAAGAAGCTGCAGAACAGTATTACAAGAAAGAAGAAATCAACATGAAGGAACAACTTAAGAAAAAAGCACAGAAGATGTTGCAGGAAAACATCATTGCACCTGCAACCTCAGCCATCGAAGGACTCTTGGGAAGTGCTATGGATGGTCTTCTGGATGAAATCGGTTTAGATAATCAACCCTCAAAACAAAGTAAGAAAAAGACAGTGGAAGCTGATTCTATCTAAGTAAATATTAGGCTTTCAGATAACAAGAGAACTGACTTATAGATGGATAATAACGCAAAAGATAGTTGTTAAAAAACAATATTTCTACATAAAAGGAAAGGTTTTACATATTATCTTTTGCATATAAACAATATTTTATATACATTTGCACAATTAATTTAAATAGAATATAAGTATGAAGAAATTATTTTTTTTAGGATTAATAACGTTGTTTTTTGTATCTTGTGCCTCTTCTTTTAATAGTGAAAAGATTGACACTCTGAAAGAACAGCAGAAGGTGCTCAAGATGACTACAGAGTTGAACAAACTGCAGTTAGATTACGAAAAAGAGAAGGCAAACAATGCCGAACTCAACAAGAAAGCAGCTGACATCAATGTTGAAGCAAATGTAGCTACAACAGAATTCAACACAACCAACGCATCAAACACTGTTAAGGATGCAAAGACCACTATCAAGCGTCTGAAGGAAGCTAAGTCTATCAACAAGAAGTTGGCTAAGAGTCAGAAGACTTTAAGCAAGATGGAAAGAAAGATTGCTAAGCTTCAGGCAAAGATTGATGACTGTAACAAACGCATCAAGTTTGTTAACAATTAATATCGTAAAAAATATTATCGAGAATAAAGGACGCACATCATGTGCGTCCTCTCTTATATCTGGCAGTAGCAGAGATAACTACCTACTGCGACCTCAAAAGCTAATACCAATGTTGGAAATCCATTGTTTTACTCTCTAAAAAAACATTATATAATGATAAAGAAGATACTCCTATCACTATTGATATTATTAGCTCATCTACCAATATACTCCCAAATGCTCTTTTCAGAGAACCTAACAATGAACATTGATAGTACAAAGACTATACAAGGAACATTATTACCTGTATTGGATTTCAAGACTGAACAGGAGAATATACTTACTCTTAAGAACACGGCCAACCTTAATGTTTTGATAAAACATAAGCGTGTCATCAATCTAATCAACAAATTAGAGTTCTCTACATACGGTAAGAAAGTAACGGTAAGTGGAGGATTTGTACACCTTGAATATCGCTATCTGTTAAGCCCTTCGGTAGAGGTTTATCCTTATGCGGAGTCACAATGGGCTGGTAGCCGTGGTATGGAGTTTAAGATTTCATCTGGTTTACTATCACGTTATCAACTCATCAACAAGGAGAAAGTGCAACTTTTTGTTGCAGCAGGATTGTTCTATGAATTTGAGAAGTGGAAAGACTCTACTCCTAATGCCAACCCACTATATGCTTACAGTCGTAGTATAAAGAGCCACCTCTCGGTAAGCTTTAAGCATCATATTAATGATCATTGGGAATTGACGACCACTGCTATTTATCAAGCGAAACCAGATAGTTACACTAAGGAAGCTCGATTTGGTGGTGCAGTTGACTTAAAGTATAACATTACACCAAACATTGGTATTAATGGTGCCTACCGTGTCATCTACGATACAGCACCGATTGTTTCAATCAGAAAGACTTACACCACCGTAGAGGCTGGTCTTAGCGTGTCTTTCTAAGTAAGTTATGCAACTGTAGGAAGCCTTTTAACACTGACAATTTAGCGTAAATATGACTCCTAACAACACCCTTCTCTAAGGTAAAACAGCATCTATCAGAATTCTTTTCACGAACGAAAAGATTTATTTTCATGAACGAAAAGATTTATGTTCACGAACGGAAATATTTATTTTCATGTAAATAATTCGCAAGCAGTGGTCGAATTGCTGATGACTGGCTGATAAGATGACTCCAACACAAGAACTTTTCTGCTGTTTATAAGGTATGGGTAAGTAGTATAAAAGTTGTACTTAGAAGGATATGGAACTAAGGTTAGGTTTCTTCATAGAGGTAGGTAAACAATAAGGGTACACTTTTCAACTATCTGTATGAAACTTCTTACAGACAAATGAAAGGTGTGCCCTCTAACGATAAACCCTTTTGTTTACTCCATAGTCTCTACTGTTACGCTTTCAAACTCAGCCATGAAATTAAGGAGATGATTCTTATAACGTTTCCGTTTGAACTTCATTTCCATCGTTACAACAAAGTAATGACCTGAAGAAGTGTCTTTGCGTGTCATCTCGTAGGAGTCAATAATAATCTCCTTATCGCGTAATCGTTGCAAAACAGGTTGAATGTTTTCTTCTTTTGGAGTACTAAAAGTAACGGTTATATTGCGTGTTCCAAAATGCTGTAGGATAAAATAAAGTGCTTCTAAGCAGAGCAAGACGAGGACAGTTGTTGCAATAGAGAGTACATACATTCCTGCACCTGCAGTCATACCAATAGCAGATGTTACCCATAGACCTGCTGCAGTCGTCAGTCCGCGTACCACATGCTTTTGAAAGATAATCGTTCCCGCACCAATGAAACCAATACCCGTTACTACTTGTGAGGCTATACGACTGGGGTCGAGTGACACTTGCTCGTAATGGCCAAGTACATCATTAAAGCCAAACTGTGATAGAATCATAAACAAACCACTACCTAATGCTACAAGGAAGTGGGTTCGGAAACCAGCCTCCTTTGCACGATACTCACGCTCCAAGCCAATCACACCACCTAACATTGCAGCTACGAATAGTCTCAGTACAAATTCATAAGTTATCATGTTCATGTTCTTTCTTTATTATGTAATGAATAAATCGTTGTCGCAAAAATACAAAAAACTTCACGCATCTCACTCTTTTCTTCCCTAAAATTATTTTTTCATGAATGAAATTCTCCGTTTCTTAGAAATTGATTTGTATCTTTGTGAGCATAAACGTTAAAGTCAAGATTATGACAGAGAAGGAAAAACAGCAGAAAGGGATGCTTTATCAGGCAAACGACCCAGAGGTTTTGAGTGATCTATACTACTGCGAGAATGAATGTTTTGAAATCAATCAGATTCCACCATCACGTAGGGAGGAACGCATGGAACGCCTTAGAAAGTTGTTTGGTAAAGCAGGCGAGGGAATGTTTATTGTTGCCCCGTTCTTCTGTGACTATGGTTATAACATTGAAGTCGGTGAGAATTTCTTTGTCAATACTAATTGTGTGATTCTCGATGAGGCTAAGGTGACATTCGGTGATAATGTTTTTATTGCACCTAATTGCGCCTTCTATACTGCTGGTCATCCACTTGATGTTGAGCAGCGTAATAAGAAGATAGAGTATGCACTACCTATTCATGTTGGAAATAATGTGTGGATTGGTGGTAATGTCGTCGTTGTTCCGGGTGTGACAATAGGCGATAATACTACGATTGGTGCTGGTTCTGTCGTTACACATGATATTCCAAGTGGTGTCGTAGCTGCTGGTAACCCTTGTAGGGTGATTCGGAAACTGGAAGAGTAAGGTGCTTCCTTAATTACGATCAAGAGCATGAAGATGAAGATATGAAAGAATTTTATAGTACTTATGTCATTAAGGTTTTGTTGCTTTTATTGCTACTCTTTATTGCGATAGCATCGGTGGCACAGAACCGTCTTTCCCCTTGTAATAAGCAGGATTATGAACTCTATGCACCTGTACTTAAGGAGTTGTATAATCCTCTCGCCTCACAACAGTATATTGTTGTAGACGGGGAGTCTGAGAAGTACGCTTTGCAAGTAATCAAGGGTTCACACTTCTCAGAACGAACATACATACTTGCTTACAAGGACTTAAAAGGCAATAAGAAAGAAATCACGGATAGTCTTTGTCAAATGAAAATAGCATCATTGCTTCGTTATGCAGTGTTTTCTTCTACAACCTTTGTACGTAAGAAGCTTGGTATTCAACTAAAGACTTGTTTCTTCTTTGACTTGCAAGATGGGGCTGAACACTCTTCACGTAAGGTGGATGTTGGACGAGGAAGTTTGATTGATATTTTGGAAATATCATGTAATGCTGTGAAGAATAATAAGCCAGAAGTTATTCAACAGCTCATCCCTCAAATTGATTCTTTGACACGACACTTTAAGACATTTGAGTTGGCGGAGAGTTGGAATGTCTCTACGTCTGAGGGTTATGCGTATAGTTTTCCTTGTACACAATTATCTACACACTATAACGGATTTCATGTGTGTTTTCTTCGACCAGCGATGACGCCCGATGAACTCAGTAATAAATATGGGAACTTGACACAGATAGTTGCAAAGTGGTTGTTCCTAAATTCAAATATATTAGACTTCACGAGGAGTGTATATATCAATGTGTGCCGTGATAAACCTGATAAGAACAAAAGATTTTCATATAGTTATGGGCATTACTATATAAATGTAACAGAGGATGAACTGACGGAAGAAACTCTGATAGCTCTATTCAAGTTATATTTATTAAAATAGCTCCATGTGGTTTTGAAAAGTATCTTTGTCTATTAATTAATGTATAATCTTGATAGTAGTAGAATCAGTCTCTTTTTACTCGATTGAGCTTCCTTTGTTGAATAGCATGTTATCCATGTGCCTGAAAGAGCCGCTGTCAGGTCTTGTTTAATGTAGAAAAATGTAAAAGAAGACCTGTTTTGTGGTTGTTTTTTTTACAATAAACTAAACAAAACACATATTTAACATCTTTTATACATGTAATTGTAGAATGGACGTTTAAAATGATTTAACTTTGCGATTAATAAACCTAAAAGCATTTTTTAACCTAAAGTATACTTAAAGCCTATGTACCTAAAAAGAAAAAGGACTACGAGCTTATTGATGGTGGCTTTGTTCAGTACAAGTTTACTGCATGCCAACATTACGTACGAAGCGAATGCAGCTGTTGTTCAACAGCAGTCTGTATGTAAAGGAACTGTTGTCGACAATAATGGAGACCCTGTTGTTGGTGCCTCTGTCTTTGTCGTAAGTAATGGACAGAAAAAGGGAAGTGTAACTGACCTTGATGGTAAGTTTGAGATTGCAGGCGTTGCTTCTGGCTCATCACTTACTATTTCTTATGTTGGTTACAAGACCCAGCAGGTAACTTGGAGTGGTAAGGACCTTAAGGTTACTCTCCAAGAGAACAGTGAGATGCTTGACAACGTTGTTGTTGTCGGCTATGGTACTCAGAAGAAGGTTAACCTTACTGGTGCTGTCTCTGTTGTTAATTCAAAGCAGCTTGAGTCTCGTCCTGTAACGAGTGTTGCTCAGGCATTGCAAGGTGAGGTTCCTGGTTTGAACTTCAGCGTTGGCAATTCTGGTGGTTCTCTTAACAGCCGTATGAGTATGAATATCCGTGGTATTGGTACCATCGGTTCTGGCTCAAACGCTGCACCTCTCGTCCTTATTGATGGTTCTGAGGGTGATTTGTACTCAATCTCTCCAAATGACATCGAGAGTATCTCTGTATTGAAGGATGCTTCTTCAAGTGCTATCTACGGTTCACGTGCAGCCTTCGGTGTAATCCTCGTTACTACAAAGAGCGGTAAGGATTCACGTATGAACGTATCTTACAATGGTAACGTACGTTTCTCTACAGCAACTCAGATTCCTGAGATGCCTAACTCATATGACTTCGCACGCTATTGGAATGATGCTGCTGCAAATAGTGGTGGTAATGCTCCATTCAGCCAAGATATGCTGAATAAGATCAAAAACCATATCAATGGCACTCCTGCACCAGGTGAAGAGGTTACTACAACATGGCAGGGTTATGATGCTAATGAGCCTTGGAGTATGTACACAGGTTCTTGGGATAATACCAACTGGTTCAAGGAGATGTATAAGTCTGGTGTTCCTTCTACCGAGCATAACGTTTCCCTTAGTGGTGGCGGAAGCAAGGTGAACTACTACCTCAGTGGTGCTGTTCTTAGCCAGCAGGGTTTGATTCGTCATGGTAAGGATAAACTTAAGCGTTACAACTTCTCAGGTAAGATTACTGCTAACTTGAAAGATTGGTTCACAGTAACATACAATACAAAGTGGGTACGTGAGGACTATAGTCGTCCTTCTTACATGACAGGTCTCTTCTTCCATAACATTGCTCGTCGTTGGCCGACTAACCCTGTTTTTGATCCAAACGGACACTATGTTCATGGTAATGAGATTCTTCAGATGGAGAATGGTGGTCTTGACGCTACACAGAACGACAAGCTTTATCAGCAGTTAGCGCTCGAATTCCGTCCAATTAAGGGTTGGAAGATTCGTTTGGAGGGTAACTACAATACCGTTAACTACCACAACCATTGGGATGTATTGCCTATCTACTATTATGACCCAGATCAGCATCCAGTAGCTGCTGCATGGAGTGGTGACTACGCAGCTGGTAAGTCAAACGTAGGTGAGTCTATGTCAAAGAACAACTATTATAATGGTCGTTTCTTTACAGAGTACGCATTCACATTGAACGATAAGCATGACTTTAAGTTCTTGGCAGGTTTGGATATGGAGTCAAACATTTACACTTATCTTGGTGTATCACGTGCAGACTTGATTACTCCAACTGTTCCTACACTTAACAATGCTACTAACAAGGATGTGAAGCCAGGCTTCTCAAATACTCAGTGGGCTACAATGGGTGCTTTCGGTCGTATCAACTATGCATACGATTCACGTTACCTTGTAGAATTCTCTATCCGTCGCGATGGTTCTTCACGCTTTATTGGCGATAAGACATGGGGTACATTCCCTTCACTCGCATTGGGTTGGAACATTGCTAACGAAGAGTTCTTCAAGCCTTTGACAAAGACTGTTAATACGCTGAAACTCCGTGCTACTTATGGTGCTTTGGGTAACACCAATATCACAGCACTCTATCCTTGGTTCTTGGGACAGCCTGCAAGTGCATCTGCATCTTCATGGCTTGTTAATGGTGAGCGTGTGAATATCTCTAATGTTCCTGGTTTGGTTTCACCTAACTTGACATGGGAAAGCGTTCGTTCATGGAACATTGGTCTTGACTTCGGTTTGTTCAACAACAGATTGCAGGGTATTTTTGACTACTTTGTTCGTACAACAAAGGATATGGTAGGTCCAGCTCCAGTTAAGCCTTCTATCTTGGGTGCAACACAGCCAGCTGAGAATAATAGTGATATGCGTTCTAATGGTTGGGACTTGGAAGTTAGATGGCGTGATAGAATTGGTCAGGTTGGCTATGGTATCAAGCTTGTTCTCTCTGATGACTACCAGACTATTACACGTTACTACAACCCTAACCGTCTGCTCTCACAGTGGTGCGAAGGCAAGCGTATGGGTGACATCTACGGATATCAGGTAGAGGGTATTGCTCAGACTAACCAGCAGATGGACGAGTGGTTGGCTAATAACAAACCTTCATGGGGTTCTAACTGGGCTGCCGGTGATGTAATGTACAAAGACCTTAATCATGATAAGAAAGTGAACTCTGGTAAGAGCACATACGATGATATGGGTGACTTGACCAAGATTGGTAACTCTTTGCCACGTTATCGTTTCGGTATTACTTTGGATGCTAACTGGAAGGGCTTTGACTTCCTCATCTTCATGCAGGGTGTTGGTAAGCGTGACTTCTGGGATGCTTCTCCTTATAGCGTTGGTGCTAATACAGGTTTGTGGCAGAGTGCAGCATTCAAGGATCACCTTGACTACTGGCGTCCAGCTACCGATACCAACTTCGGTCCTAACACTAATGCTTACTACCCACGTCCTCTCTTTGGTCAGGGTTCTAAGAACTTCCAGACAAGTGACCGCTACTTGCAGAATGCAGCTTATATGAGAATCAAGAATATCCAGCTTGGTTATACACTTCCTGCTGCTATTGCAAGCAAGATTGGCGCAAGCCGCATCCGTTTCTATTTCTCAGCTGAGAACCTCGCAACATTCACAAAGATGAACAAGATCTTTGACCCAGAGGCTACTGGCGGTGATTGGGGACCAGGTAAACTCTACCCACTCCAGAGAACAATTTCTTTCGGTTTAAATCTTAATTTTTAATTCGTAGCAATTATGAAGAATATAATTTCAAATATATTGAGGGGAGGATTGCCAATTCTTTGCTTAGGCATGACGGTTACGTCATGTAGCGATTTTCTTGACAGACCGCCACTCGATCAGATCTCTCCTGACTCTTACTATACAACAGCTGATCAGCTGGGTACGTTCACTATCAACTACTATACATCTATCTTCCCTAACAACAGTGGATGGTTTGCAGGTGTAGCGACATTTGATGATGGAACAGATAACCAAGCTTCAAGAGGCGGTAACTCTGGAATGTACTTACAAGATCAATGGAAGGTACCTACATCTGGTGGTATTGGTATGAACGCTATTCGTAATGTCAATAAGTTCATCAATGAAAGTGAAGCAAAGATTGCAGCTGGAAAGGTGACAGGCACTCCTGAACAGATTAACCAGTATATGGGTGAGGCTTACTTCATCAGAGCTATGCTCTATTATAGTAAGCTACAAGATTATGGAGACTTCCCTATTGTGTTGAAAGAACTTAACATTGACAACGACCTTGTAGAAGCAAGTAAGCGTCAGCCTCGTAACCTTGTTGCACGTCAGATTCTTTCTGATATGGATAAGGCTATCGATAAGTTACAGGTGAATGTTGCAAGTAAGGTGCGTATTAATAAGAATGCTGCTTTGGCTATGAAGTCAAGAATGGCACTTTATGAGGCAACCTTCGAGAAGTATCACAGAGGTACTGGTCGTGTACCAGGTGATGCTAACTGGCCAGGTAAGAACAAGGAGTGGAATAAGAACTTCACTATCAATCAGGATAATGAAGTAAACTTCTTCCTTGATCAGGCTATCGATGCAGCTAAGAAGGTGTGTGATGCTGTGCCTTTGAAGACTCAGAACAACCACGTGATGAATCCAAGTGCTATTGGACAGTACAATGGTTGGAACGCATACTATGATATGTTTGCAAGTCCAGACTTGTCTAAGTACCCTGAGGTGTTGTTGTGGCGTCAGTTTAATTCAAATTTGACTCCATCTCTTGCTCACCTCACTTCTAATAAACTTCGTGGTGGTGCAGCAACTGGTTGGACTCGTGGTCTTGTTGAGTCATTCCTTATGAAGAATGGTTTGCCAATCTACGCATCTGGCTCAGGCTATCATGGTGATACTACTGTTGACTTGGTTAAGACCGATCGTGATGAGCGTCTTCAGCTCTTTATGTTTGGTGAGTCTGATGTCCTTGGTATTGATCAGAAGAGTATTGACTTGGCTAACGATAAGTTGCCTGCAGGAGCAACTCCACTTACTAAGATCTTGTTTAATGCTGCAACACTTTTTGCAACAGACCAGGCAAGTAGAGACGTAACTGGTTATCGCCAGCGTAAGTTCTACAACTACGATCCTGCAATGCAGTTAGGTCAGACTTTCTCTGATGTTGATGGTCAGATTATCATCCGTGTTGAGGAAGCTATGCTCAACTATATTGAGGCTTCTTACCTCCGTACAGGTTCATTGGATGCAACGGCAACTGGTTATTGGACTGCTTTGCGTGCACGTGCTGGTATCACTGCTCCAATCTCAACAACTATTGCTGCAACTGATATGAGTAAGGAGGCTGACGTGAATCGTCCATCATACGACTGGGCAGCATTCTCAGCTGGGCATCCAGTGGATGCAACACTCTATTCTATCCGTCGTGAGCGTCGTAGCGAGTTTGCAGGTGAAGGTCTTCGTAATGATGACTTGATTCGTTGGGCATCTTTGGATCAGGTGAAGAACTATCAGATTGAGGGTGTTAACTTCTGGGATCAGATTTATCAGAATCCTTCTTTCGTAAATGATAAGGGCGTGAGTCTGATTATTGCTGATGGTGAGTCTAATGCTACAATGTCTGCTAAGACACTTTCAAAGTATGTTCGTCCTTACCAGATTCAGAAGACTAACAACATTCTCTATGATGGTTACACCTTCTATCAGGCACACTACTTGTCTCCATTCTCTTATCAGGAGATGCAACTCTGTTCACCTGATGGTACTGCAGAGAACTCTAACTTGTACCAGAATATCTACTGGCCAGTTGAGGCAAATGGTGAAGCTATCAAGTAAGTTTATGCTGAACAAAGTATAATCAAATAGATTACAAATAATGTCAGAGGGTGTGTCAAGTGATTGATACACCCTCTTTCTATAGTATGTCGTAAGGAGTTTAATGCTCAACACCATGTGTGACGAGTAACAAAATATGTTTTATAAAACAGCCTTATAAGTTGTTGAAGTCATTTGTTTATAGATGCTTCACTTGTATATGTGAGAATAAAAGGATATCTTTGCAAGATATCTTTAATGATATTTATACGTATGTTTTTGTTACAATAAATTAGTTATGTTAACATTTACCATCATAATACTAACTTGTATTCTTGCTCTTGGTGTATCACTATTAGTGAGTCATTGGAGTAATGGTGCGAAGAGTGGGGAAGCGGTAAAAATAGAAACACTTTACAAAAAGAACTGGCGCTCCTTCTTTTGGATATCCCTACGTGTGGTGTCGTTTGCTTTGGTTACTGCCTTTTTGTTCTTAATGTTACTTGCTTCGTTTGCAGGTGATGATGCAGGTGAATGTTGCTTTTTGTTAATGATATTTGTTATTGGAAGCTGGTTTATTTCAATACCTATTCTTATTATTTATATCTGCTCAGCAGTGCAAGCCATTCGACATCGTGATTATACGAATAAAGTTTTTCTTGGCTGTCATTGTTTCAATGTCCTTCAGCTACTTTGTTTTGTGATTTTTTGGAGTTTACTTATTTCTTCTTAAACCCGATAGGCAATTCTTTAAATCAATTTTCCTGTCACTGCTGTCATTCTTTGTGGAGAGGTAATAGGCTGTTATACAGAGAGTTTTCTTTAAATGTTAAAATGACAGCAACTTGAAAATATAAATCTAAGATGGTAATGTGTAATAAATGGCTTCTAAGTTAAGTGGGATTTAGCCGTTTTATTAATAAAAATGTTTTAGTTGTTCTCTTGTAATTTCGAAGATTAATAAATATCTTTGTCCAATAATGTCCTAAAAGTTTAATCAACATATAACATGATTATTTTTGCTGTTAACATTTTGCTTTTCTTGATAGTTCTTGGTGTTTGGCTATTGATGAATCAAGGGAAGAGGAATAAACAAAAACAAGACGTAAGTGGTATAGAGGTGTCTTCTGTAAGTAATTATCACTTTTCTTGCTGGTTGTTATTTCGTTTTTTGATACTTGTTTTTATAACATTTTTGTTGTTAATAATCATGTATGTCATCTATGAAGAGGACGATATAGCCGGCTCCTTTTCATGGCTTATCTTTTTTGTGAAGCTTGGATGGTTTATTTCAATACCGATTGCTATTGTTTATATCAGTTCTGTTGTACAGTCAGTTTGGTATCGTAATTATGTGAACAATATCTTTCTTGGGCTCCATTGCTTTAATATCTTACAGGTGTTGTGTATTACGGTATTTGCTGTTGTTCCACAAGAAGAATGTACTCCTGAGACGATGGAGGCGTCCTACAAGGCTAATCGGCAGAATATAGAGAGACTTATTAAGGTTACAAGAAGTTGGCTACCAGATAGTACTGGATTCTCTGTAGCGTATTCGAAGCATGGAAAACTGACGGACTGGGGTGTATCTTCAAAGCAAGACGTTAATTTCAAAGGTGATGAGATAGAGTCGAAGAAAGAGCAGGAAAGAGAACTACAAAAGATAGGATTAAGTATAGAAAGACTCGATTCTGTTCGTTTAGCCTTACAGAAGATGGGCTATCGAGGCTTGTCTGTCAGTAGAGGTGGTACTGTAAGTGACTATACAGAAATCGTTTATGGGGTGACTGGAAATAAAGAGTTTGATTATAGAATCTATGATAAACCGCTCACAGACTCACTTGCGTATGAGTTAAATCGGCATTATAGCCTTGTTGTCTACAATCGATATGTAGTGTTTAGTTGTGTGGAATCAATTGATTATGATTGTCCTTTCCCTGGTAAATATGACTATTTGCAGAAACATGCAAGGGCTAAGCGTGTGCAATAGTTTGTAAGAGAGTATATGTATAAGGGTTTTAGTACATCACTACTGATAGTAAAAAGCCTTCATCTTCTGCAAGGACAATAATGCTGCAGACGGATGAAGGCTTTTTATGATTGTGTTTTGTTTACTCTTTAGAACTTGTAAGTGACTGTAGCTTTAATGTTCCGTGGAGCACCAGGGAAGGAGCGGAGCTTGTCGTATCCACCCACCCAATAAACTTTGTTCAGTGCGTTGTCGAGATTTAACTGTACCTGCAGGTTACGGAGACGATAGTAAAGGGCAGCGTTAATGAGACCATAGCCAGGGTAGACCGTAGTATTCTCACGTCTTCCAACTTGTCCATAACGCTTTGTTACTGCATTGAAACCCAGACCGAAACCAAAGTTGCGTAGCGCACCTGTCTGAATGATATACTTTGACCAAATATTGAAAGCATTACGAGGAGTGTTAGGACGCTGCATTCCAAAGTCTTTCTCAGAATCAGTTGCAGTCTTTGTGATAGCAGCATGGGTGTAGGCATAGTTAGCAACGATACTCCAATTAGGAAGAATGAAACCTGCTACATCTAATTCAATACCCTTTGAAGTTTCTTCTCCCACTTGTTCTAATAACTCTGGATTATTTGCATCGTTGGCATTATAGAGTGTGTTGCGTTTCTGAAGATGGAAGAAAGAAAGAGTAGTACTGAGTCGTTTGTCAAACCATTCACCTTTCAAGCCCGCCTCTAACAGCTGGCTGTATTCTGGGTCGAATGGTCCACCAGTGTTAGGGTTACCCTGTACGGATGCACTCTGTGGTTCAAAGCCTTTTACCCATGTACCATACACATTCAGATTCTTGTTGATAGCAACGACAGCACCAAGGCGTGGAATGAACGCATGTTGAGTAGTACGGCTCTCCTTATTGGTCTTATAATTTAGTACATCGGTGAATATCTCCTGACGAATACCCAAGAGAAGTTTTACTGGTCCTACTTCCATCTGCTCTTGAAGGTAGATACCATGAGAATACTGCAGGTAAGGAGAGAGTGCTGTTGAGACAAAGATATACTTCGAATAGTCACGCTCAATGTTGTTATTATTACTTGTCAAGTCATAATAAGGCACATTCGTTCGTGGATTACCATCCTTGTCAAGTACGTATTTAGCAATGTTGGCAGGCTTGAAAGCTGTTGTTGTCGTACCGTCTTTTAGAAGATAACCTCCTGCAGTCATTGCTGACGAGCCAGCTTGCTGTGCCATCTGGAAATAGTCATAACCTAAAAGGATACGATGATTAACGGGACCTGTGTTTACGTTATAGTTAAAATAGGTGTTGAAGCTGTTGTTACGGAAGTGACGCTGGCGTACAAGGCACTGCATAAGAATGCGTGACGGACTTTGTGTACCATCGGCTAACTTCACATAGGCATTGGCTTGATTGTGCTCACGAAGGTCTTCATCATAGGAAGAGTTCAGATAGGTAGCATTGAAAGAGAGGTTATCCGTGAACTTATGGGTTACACCAAGCGTGATATTCACGAGGTTCTCCTTTAGATAATCATTTGTTGCAGAGAGCGAACGACTAATTGGTACTGAATTGAGGTCACCATCTCCAAAGATAGGCTGACCACGGTCAACCTTACCATCGGTGCGCTGATAAACGATGTCGACGTTAAAGCGTGTCCTTTGTGTTGGGAGGAACGAGAAAGATGGTGCAACGATATAGTTTGCATTTTCTTGTAGGTCACGATAGGAATCAGTATGTTCGTAACCGATGTTAAGGCGATATAGCAGGGTGTTCTTCTTATCTAATGGACCAGTAAAGTCTCCGTAGGTGTTCAGTGTGTTAAAGCTACCAACGGTTGTTGATATCGTATTGCGTTGATAAGGCAGTGGCTTCTTTGTTACACGATTAATAACACCACCTGGTGCAGCATTGCCGAAGAGAGCAGAAGCAGGACCTTTGATGACTTCAACACGCTCGATATTTGCCAATGACTGCTGTTTCCAAAGACTTGTCTGTGCTCGCATACCATTGACAAGGTTACCAGAATTACGGTTACCAGTAGTACGGAAACCACGGATAGAGAAGTCATTATAGAAGGTATATTGGTTTACACCACTGATATTCTTTACAACCTCATTGACAGTGGTTGCTCCTTGGTCGCGCACTAACTCCTTTGTTACGTAACCGATAGATTGTGGGATGTCTTTCAAAGGTGTCTCTGTCTTTGTACCGATGAAAGAGTTGGTATTCTTATAGGAACGTTCGTTACGTCCAATTACTTCTACCGTCTGCAACACTTGGTCGTGCAGATAAGGTGTTGAGAACAATGTGTCTTGTGTAAGGCTATCTGTTGGGACTTTACCCACTGTATTCCCTTGTGCATTTATTGGCAGAACTGCTGAATATAATAAGGTGCCTGTCAATAAAAGATAAGAGTGTAATCTTTTAACCATATTGATAAATATAATGATCCTGAAATAATTTATAAGCGGTGCAAAAGTATATATAAAATATGAATACCACAATACCTAAGAGTTGGTATAAATTAGTTTCTGTTAGGTTATTGAGTGACAATATGTAATAATAAGTCCCTACTTATGTGTTGTGGGAGAGCACTTGTAAAAGTTAGAAAGAATGGTTTAACTTCCGTATCTTTCCAAATGTAGCGAGAAATAGAATGTTAGTTTACCCTTATGAAAAAGCTGTTAGCTGAAGAGGGGACGCTAAACGGGTAAGTATAAATTGTAAGGATATTTCTGTAATTACTCCCTCTTCATTCAGAGAAAAGGCTGTATATGAGGGAAGAAGAGGCCTAACTACGTTCAAGAACATGCTCTTCTTATATGAAGAAGACGCCCTTCTTGCTGCAAGAGGGACGTCTTCTATGATGCAATCTGTAATATGCTGATTTGTTGTATGTTATGAGCTTGGTTGTTGGAGATGTTATATCCTTTCGGTGAAGATGTTTTGTACGATGTTATGTAATGATTTTTTATTACTTTACTGGTTCTTTTGAAACATGGAAGATTACCCATTACGTTTCTATGAAGATGTTGAGCAAAGTAGTAGCTTACGTTCTGTTTCTTAGTGTAACGTCGGCTGGAAAGTTATTAGTCGGACGGTAATTCGTCTCTTTTCTTTTAACTACGTTACCCAACAATAATGTTTTTTACACCTCTGTATTCTGAAGAACATACTTCGGAGACTCACCATACTTGTTTGCTTCTGGCTGACTATCTTGTAGAAGGAAAACCAGAATTGTAATACCTAAGGCGATGTTTATTAGATAGAAAACGATAGCTAAGATACCTGTTATGCTTGTTATAGCACTAATCAAAACGTTCATTGCGGCCTGAATATCTTGTGATCGTATGGCTTCTAAATATGCGCTGAAATTGAAAGACACAAAGAAAAGTGTACAAGAAATTGTTCCCACACAAGCTTGGGCAGCCCACCACCATCCGCTTCTTCCAGTGTCATGCAAACGACGGAACTGCATAGAAATGCCTGCAATACTAAGAACAAGTGCTACAAGAGGTCCGACAAAGGGAACTAATGATATAACAAAAGCTGCGATGAAGAGGGTAAGAAAGCCCCACCAATACTCAGATCGACGGATGCGACCATTGAACTGAAAGAATTTCTTGAATGCGTTCTGTGCTGCTACAGCAAACTCAACTTGTGGTAATTCTTTGTACTGTGACATGATTTAGTATAGTTTTATTTGTTAATCTTAAATGCTCATTTGTCTTATTCTTTCAGGAGGTCAGGGCGCAATCTTCTGGTTCGCTCCATTGCTTGATCAAACTCCCATTGTTTAATCTTTGCCTCGTGTCCACTGAGAAGTACCTCTGGAACATCCCAACCATTATAGCTGCGTGGACGAGTGTAGATAGGTGCTGAGAGCATATCATCCATAAAACAGTCGGAGAGTGCACTCTGTTCGTCACTGATAACACCTGGAACCAGTCGTACAACAGCATCAGCAATGATGGCTGCTGGTAGTTCGCCACCTGTTAAAACAAAGTCGCCAACAGATATTTCACGTGTAATAAGATGGTCGCGTACACGTTGGTCAACACCTTTATAATGTCCTGCAAGAATAATGAAGTTACCTCCCAATGAGAGGTCATTAGCAATCTTCTGATTAAATTGTTCGCCATCAGGAGATGTAAAGATGACTTCATCGTACTCCCGCTCTTCCTTCAAAGCAGCGATACAACGATCAATAGGTTCAATCTGCATGACCATACCAGCTTGTCCACCAAAAGGATAGTCGTCAACACGACGCCATTTATCCTTTGTGTAGTCACGTAGATTATGCAGACGAATCTCTGCTAACCCTTTCTTTTCAGCTCTGGCAAGGATGCTCTCGTGTACGAATCCTTCCAGCATTTCTGGTAATACGGTGATGATATCTATTCTCATATAGGCACAAAGTTAACT
>ENA-OWLC01000134-OWLC01000134.1-metagenome-genome-assembly--contig:-NODE-134-length-18230-cov-5.591087_pt1 | contig 18230 bp, 16 predicted proteins | sample MGYA00245344_ERZ651092 | MGnify/ENA primary metagenome ERZ651092 (study PRJEB26857, sample SAMEA4031755) | metagenome | biome: human; feature: oral; material: saliva | place: Philippines | collected 2014... | reverse complement strand
TGCTCAAACTGATCGGCCTGCATCCCGTCATCGTTCACGGCGGCGGCCCGCAAATCAATGAAATGCTGGAAAAAGTCGGCAAAAAAGGAGAATTTGTTCAAGGCATGCGCGTCACCGACAACGAAACCATGGACATCGTAGAAATGGTTTTGGGCGGACACGTCAATAAAGAAATCGTTTCCATGATTACCTCCTTCGGCGGTCGCGCCGTCGGCATTACCGGCCGGGACAACCACTTCATCAAAGCGGAAAAACTCCTGATCGACACGCCCGAGCAAAAAGGCGTGGACATCGGCCAAGTCGGCACAGTGGCCGACATCGATACCCGTTTGGTGGAAGGCTTGGTCGAGCGCGGCTGCATTCCGGTCATCGCACCCATCGGCGTAGGCCAAAACGGCGAAGCGTTCAACATCAATGCCGACTTGGTTGCCGGCAAACTGGCGGAAAAACTTCAAGCCGAAAAACTGCTGATGATGACCAACATCCCCGGCGTACTGGATAAAGAAGGCAAATTATTGACCACCCTGACGCCAAGCCGCATTGACAAACTGATTAAAGACGGCACGCTGTACGGCGGTATGTTGCCTAAAATTGCCTCCGCCGTCGAAGCCGCCAAAAGCGGCGTTAAAGCCACACACATCATAGACGGCCGCGTTCCCAACGCCCTGCTCTTGGAAGTGCTGACCGATGACGGCGTAGGTTCGATGATTTTAGGCGAAGGCTAATCTGGTTTTCAGACGGCCTTATGCCTGATTTAATCAGCTTTTCACCCTAAAAAGGGTAAAAAATGTTACACTATACAGCTTATGTTTGTTTGACCGATATTGACGTGAAACAAACTTACAGTCGGTTTCATACCGACGTCGATGCCATGCCCGGCAAAGACGGTATAATGTCTGCATTCATCAGACTTCGGCAATCATCCTCAAGGCCGTCTGAAGCGTAACAAAGCTACTTTTCTTTTACCATCCTATTTGGAGATATTCATGAGCGCAATCGTTGATATTTTTGCACGCGAAATCTTAGACTCTCGCGGCAACCCTACTGTAGAGTGTGACGTATTGTTGGAATCCGGCGTCATGGGCCGTGCAGCCGTACCAAGCGGCGCATCAACCGGTCAAAAAGAAGCTTTGGAATTGCGTGACGGCGACAAATCCCGTTACTTGGGCAAAGGCGTATTGAAAGCCGTTGACCACGTTAACAACCAAATAGCGCAAGCCCTCATCGGCATCGATGCCAGCGAACAATCTTATATCGACCAAATCATGATCGAATTGGACGGTACTGAAAACAAAGGCAACTTGGGTGCCAACGCCACTTTGGCCGTTTCCATGGCCGTAGCACGCGCGGCCGCTGAAGATGCAGGCCTGCCTCTATACCGTTACTTGGGCGGCGCAGGCCCAATGGCTCTGCCGGTTCCGATGATGAACGTAATCAACGGCGGCGAACACGCCAACAACAGCCTGAACATCCAAGAATTCATGATCATGCCTGTCGGCGCAAAATCTTTCCGCGAAGCCCTGCGTTGCGGTGCTGAAATTTTCCACGCGCTGAAAAAACTGTGCGATAGCAAAGGTTTCCCAACTACCGTCGGCGACGAAGGCGGTTTCGCACCCAACCTGAACAGCCACAAAGAAGCCCTGCAATTGATGGTGGAAGCCACCGAAGCCGCCGGCTACAAAGCAGGCGAAGATGTATTGTTCGCCCTGGACTGCGCATCCAGCGAATTCTACAAAGACGGCCAATACCACCTGGAAGCCGAAGGCCGCTCCTACACCAGCGCAGAATTTGCCGAATACTTGGAAGGTCTGGTTAACGAATTCCCAATCATTTCCATCGAAGACGGTATGGACGAAAACGACTGGGAAGGCTGGAAACTGCTGACCGAAAAATTGGGCAAAAAAGTTCAATTGGTCGGCGACGACTTGTTCGTAACCAATCCAAAAATCTTGGCCGAAGGCATCGAAAAAGGCGTGGCAAACGCATTGCTGGTCAAAGTCAACCAAATCGGTACATTGAGCGAAACCCTGCAAGCCGTCGACTTGGCCAAACGCAACCGCTACGCCAGCGTAATGAGCCACCGTTCCGGCGAAACCGAAGACAGCACCATTGCCGACTTGGCAGTTGCCACCAACTGTATGCAAATCAAAACCGGCTCCCTGTCCCGTTCTGACCGCATGGCGAAATACAACCAATTGCTGCGCATTGAAGAAGAATTGGCCGAAGCCGCTTACTACCCCGGCAAAGCCGCATTTTACCAACTGGGCAAATAAGCAAAATATAGGATATTGATTGTATGAAGTGGGTGACTTTTGTTTTAACCTTCGCACTTTTGTGCTGTCAGTACAGCCTTTGGTTTGGCAAAGGCAGCGTCGGGCATACGGAAGAATTGCAGGAGCAGCTCGTCCGTCAGGAGGAAAAAAACCAAACGCTCACTTTACGCAACAATTTCCTCAATGCGGAAGTTGAAGACTTGGCACACGGACAAGAGGCCATCGCCGAAATTGCCCGCGTCGAATTGGGTTATGTCCAAGACGGCGAAGTGTATTACCGAATCATCGACCGCCGCTAAACCCTATCAAACAAAGGCCGTCTGAAAACACACTTTTCAGACGGCCTTTTTTATCGCAATCGCTATATAATCACATATCCCAAAATCAAATTACACCCATCATGTATGACGTAAACACCCACGATGTCCGTCGATTTTTTGCCCACGTCTGGCAACACAGGCTCGCACCGCTCCAATTGGACGGCCTGCAACAAAAAGCTTTGCGCATTATCGAAGCACATCCCGAATACGGACACTATCTCGAAGACATCGAACAATATTTAGATAAAGAATGGCTGCCCGAAGACGGCGAAAGCAACCCATTCCTGCACATGTCGCTACACCTTTCCCTGCAAGAGCAAAGCGCCATCGACCAGCCCCCGGGCATCCGTGCCATCCACCAACAACTTTGCGCCCGTTACAACGGCGACTGGGTCAAAGCCGAACACGATATGATGGAAGCCTTGGCAGAAACCATCTGGGAAGCGCAACGCTACGGACGAGGCCTAGATGTCAACGCCTACATGACCCGCTTGCGGAAATTGGTCGGCTTAGGCCAAGAAGAAAACGCCCGCCTCAATCCCCATGAAGTCGGCCTGATGGATACAAAGTAACTTCTTTTCAGACAGCCTCAGTCCATACAAATCCTTACGCTTGCCAAAGCCAACGTTTCCATATTTTATGCTAAATTACTTTTTTAAAATCCGCATTACAAGGAAAACCAAAATGCTCCGCCCAGCCCTTACCGCCCTACTGCTAGCCGCCTCCCTGCCCGTAGCAGCAGAAAGCCTCAACTACAACATCGTTGAATTTTCCGAATCCGCGAATATGGAAGTGCCACGGGATACCATGACCGCGCATTTCAGCGTCAACGCAGAAGGTAAAGACCGTCAAGCCGTCAACCAAGCCTTCATGAAAAAATTCAACCAGTTCAACAAAATCTCCCAAAACAGCAAATTTAAAGCCGAGCTGATGGAGCGCAACGCATCCCCGCGCTATCAATACACCAACGGCAAACGCACCCAAACCGGCTGGGAAGAACACGCCTACTTCAAAGTAGAAAGCAAAGACTTTGAAGCACTCAACCGCCTGATTGCCGACAGCATCAATATCGCTGTTTTGGAAAATTCCTCATTTTCCGTATCCAAAGAAAAACGCGAAGAAACCGTCGACCAATTGAGCAAAGCTGTCATCCTGCGCTTCAAAGACCGCGCCCAAAACCTCGCCCATACGCTCGGCTTCTCCAGCTACAAAATCGTCAAACTCAACCTGGGCCATATCGGCAACCGCCAAGTCGGCGGCGATTTTGCACGCGCCAAAATGCTGCGGGCAGCCCCCGTCGCAGAAATGGCTGCAGGAATAGAAGATGGCATACCTGCTTCCCCCGGTTCGGAAGAAATCAGCCTGACCGTCAGCGGTTCGGTGCAAATGTAGGATTTTCTTTTTAAATCATTTTAAAGGCCGTCTGAAAGTATATTTTTCAGACGGCCTTTTGTATTGTTCAATGATTAGAACGGTTGTTTATATATCATTTTTAAATGTAAATTATAAAATTATTTTAAATCAATTGATTAAATATTAATCTTCTCAGGTTTGGGTATAAGTACGTAAAAATAAAGTATAAAAAGGCTAGATTTCAGATTTTATTTTTACACAATGGACTTACTATGAGATATTAAACAGATAATATTTGTTCATAAAGTCATTGCGTTGATTATGCCGTCCTTACATTTCCCCCTTTTTTTCCTCAATATCCTTCAGCTTCGACAGAGGCTTCCACTAATCTTGGTGCATTGTCTAGTCTGATGGATAAGGTTAAAAGATAAGTAATCACCGCATAAATACGCCTTGCGGTTACGCCCTGTTTTAGGAGTAAAATCATGAGTGTTACACTGAATAGTAGGCATATCGCCACGCCTATACACAAAAAAACTTAACGCTTCTCAGTTGGAAATCATGATGCGGAAACCTTCCACAAGGCGATAATGTTTAATCAGTTCGCTGTTTTTGGTAAGTTCCATCCTATCCACTTATTTTTCAAGGAAATTATTGAGTTTGAAATACAAACGATCATTGGCCTTCACATAATTCGACAGTAACATTATTAAATACTCAATAATGATAAGGAAACACCTCTTAGGAAAACAGTGTTTTTTACAAAAATATAAATCAAGTGTCAAATTGACTTGAAATTTATTACTGATAACCCCATATACAGTACGTTATTTTATTTAGAGGTGAAATATGAGCGATTATACAAACAACCTTCATCGTGTCTTTGTAGACCAAAAGATTGGTTTTAAGAAAAAGATTACCCCAACAGAACAGGACTTAAACTTTTTTAATCAGGTTAAAAAAGATGTTAAAAGCCACTTAAAGACCAAAATCAAGGAATTTTTGGAGCAACAAGGAATTGCTAATATTGCCCCAAAATTTCGCATTCAAGGATCGTGGGCGTATGGCACTTGCAATTTGCCGGCCAAACAGGATCAAGAAATGGATTTTGATTATGGGGTATATTTGCCTGTTCGTGCATTTGAAGGCTTTAATCCTGATGCTGGTGCAAGTGAACAAGCCCAAAATTACTTTGAGCAAGTAGAATTGATGATGGAAGATTTATGTTATCAACACAAATGGCAGTTAGATACTTCTGCACCATCATCATGTATTCGCATTAAAATCAGAAGTAATGCCCATATGGACATTCCTCTTTATGCTGTTCCTGATGATATGTTTGACAGTTTAGAAGAACGTAATGAATTACAAGTGTCGTTGGGCACTACGACTGCTATTGATGAAAGTTTAAATTATTCTGAGTGGGCATTTGAAGATTTTAATATCAGATCATTTGCTGAAGAATCTTTAATGGATAAAAATATTCGAATGATTCATATGGCAAGGCGAGATGGTACTTGGCAAGAAAGCGACTGCGAACTGATTCGTAAATGGTTTGCCGATAAATTAAAGTCTTTGGAAAATAACGGTCAGCAATTGCGAGCAATTTGCCGTTATTTAAAGGCGTGGCGTGATTGGCAATTTGCAGATAAATCTTTTCAGCCAAGCTCTATTTTATTGATGATTATCGCCTGCAAGCATTATAAATATTACCAATATCGTGATGACTTAGCACTATTATCAGTTTTAGAAAAATTGCCAAATGCTTTGAATGACAATGTTTATGAAAACATTGAAGAACACGAAAGTGAAGATTTTAACCGTATGGAAGAGTATGAAAGAGTTAAAGCCAGCCAATATGCTGATGCACTCTATCAAAGTTTTATGGCAAGTTTAAATAATTCGGATAAAACCAAAGTCTTAAATTTCATCACAAATGAATGGGGTGATAGAATACCACAAGATGAAAATTTGATTGAAACTTCTCCACAATCCATTTTTGATACACCACCATTAGCGCAATCAAACATCACTCAACAAGTCCCATTAAGACAAGGCTGATGAGTTATACAGAATGGCAAGCAGTTGATGGTGATTTTGTTGTGCGTATAGACAACCACATTATCTCTCAATTAACTGCTTATCGGCAAAAGCTGCAAGGTAGGCAGCCTGAATCTCTAGGTCTGATTGTTGGATTGGTGTGGGAAAATGCTTTTTGGGTTAAAGCGATTACTACGCCTACACCATTTGATAAACTCAGTCGTTTTTTATGTATTCGTACACAAAAATCAGCTGGTTATAATTTTAATTTATTGAAAAAATTAAATAAACAATCTAATTATCAATGGCATTATTTAGGTGAATGGCATACACACCCAGAAATCCATCCAAAGCCATCCCAAACCGATTTGGAAAGTTGGGATAAACTGCCCCCAAATAGCTACTATGATAAAAATATTCACTTATTTTGGATTTGTAGTAGTGAAGCCCATTGCAACGATTGGTTAAGCATTCGTATTAATAATGTATTTTTAAAATTAATGTTAAAAAAACGATGAGTCACCGCAATAAAATCATTGAAAAATTATCTTATCACCAATATGAGCCAATTTCATTTCATGATTTAAAACATAGCCAATTAAATCATGAAAGCATTTGTTATAAAAAAGAAATTCTTGTAGGAGATACAAAAATTGAATATTTTTTGATTTTTCCTAATTCAACATTGTTAGAGTTCCCTAAAATTTATATAACAGAAAAGCAACTATTGCTCTTGCAAGAAGCTTTTCCACATATTACCCAACCTATCCCGCATTTACAAAAAAGACAAATCTCTTATTTAGATAATCAGTTGTATTATATTTGCTATTTTATGGAAAACAGTCAAACCATACAAAGAAATGAACTTAGTAAATTTATTTTAACAATTGAGCAATATTTGATAATTTTTTTTGCTAAATTGCTGGATAAAAGCCAATATATTCAAGAATACTCAGAAGATTTCTTGGGAGTGATTATTGTATTGAGTAATTTGACCAATGATAAAAAGCATTCTTGGTACATTATTAAAAATGAAGAGAAATATAATTTTTTAGACGTAAAAAATAAAAATGATATTTTTGTTTTGCAAACCAATGACTCAAACAATCCAAATTTTTCAGAGTTGTTTAAAAATGGTAAAGTTACTGTTCAGTCATTTTTAGATTTTATACAAAAATGGGATAGTTGCGCTTACAAAAAATTAGAAGAACACCTAAATCATATCAATAAAAAACACAAGAAAGAACCAATTAATATTTTGATAAATTGGGAAAATAAGTTAATGGGCTTGTCATTTGAATGGAATGATTACCAACATAAAGTATTAAAAAATTTTCTTGATAAGCAATATTTGACTCAAAAGGTAGTTTTTTATACGGTGAACTTAATTGATTTTAAAGCTAGTATTTTAAGAAATTTGCCATCAAAATCACAAAATGGTTTATTGGGTAAAAAGGTTTTTCAAGTTGGATTAGGGGCTGTTGGTGGATATATTGCAGATTCCTTAATCAAAATCGGTGCTGGTATTGATGATGAATTTACTATCATTGATAATGACATTTTTAGTGTTGATAATGTTGGGCGACATTTATTAGGTATGGAATATATTGGTGAAAGTAAATCTAAAGCATTTAAAGGATATGCACAAAAGCAAGCTTTTAATCAACTAAAACAATTAAATACCAAGTTTGATAATATTGGTAATTATAGCTTTCAATATTTTGTGGATAATCCAGTAGATTTAATTATCGATGCTACAGGCAGTATCGAAGTGCAAGAATATCTCAATGAATTGGTGCAACAAATTCCATTAAAATTTCGCCCCAATTTATTACATTTATGGATTTTTGGTAATGGCGAATGTGTACAAGGCTTTTGGCGTGATGCTAAATTACAAAATCATCAAGGCGGTTGTATTCAATGCTTAGGAACATCTGGTAATGGTCTGTCTGAAAATACTTTACCAATTAGAGATTTAAACAAAGAACAACGATTTGGTGCTTGTTCAGCATTTACACCCTATGCTGTATCTGGTGGAATGATGGCAAGTTCATTAGGTATTAATATGATATTAGAATGGCTAGAAACTGATATGGTCAAAAATAATTACCAAACTCGTTACAACTCTGAATATCAAGATGAAAAAATTAATGATATGGTAATTATGGCAGATGAAAACTGTCCTTATTGTGGAGAAAAACATGCAAAATCAATCTGATTTTAAAATACTGTCATTATCTGGCGGTGGTTATCGTGGTTTATATACAGCCGAAGTTTTAAAAGAATTGGAAAACCATTTAAAATCTCAAAATTCAAGCGATTGCATTGCTAATTATTTTAATTTAATTACAGGCACCTCGATTGGTGGCATTATTGCACTGGCATTGGCTTATGAAATTCCTGCTGAAGAAATTGCCAAAATATTTGATAATAAAGGTCAAGAAATTTTTAAGAAACAATCTTGGATTGGCATATTTAAGGCAAAATATAATTCAGCCATTTTAAAAAATATTTTAGTCGACTGGTTTGATGATGCTTTAATTGGTGATTTAAAACATCCGGTAGTTATTCCTGCTGTGGATTATACAACGGGCTTCCCTGTTACATTTAAAACAGCTCATCACGATAAATTTAAGCAAGATTGGAAACAGAAGATTGTTGATGTGGCATTAGCAACTTCGGCAGCACCAACTTATTTTAAACGCCATCGTATTGGAGAAAATGAATATATTGATGGTGGATTGTTTGCCAATAGCCCAAGTTTGGTTGGATTACACGAAGCTGAAATCTTTTTTAAACACCCTATAAATCAAGTCAGAATCTTGTCTATTGGTACATTATCATCTAAGAAAACCATCAATCCAAAGACCAATAAAAAAGGTGGCTGGACCGACTGGGGGGAAGGAGATATTAGAAAAGCCGCTCCTAACATTATTGATATTACGCTCAGTTCTCAACAATTATTTATGAATCAGTTGGTCAAACACAGAATTAAGGATAATTTTGTTGTTATTGATGAAAACTTAACTCACAGCTCAGCCCCCTATGTTGGATTAGATGATGCCACCAATAAGGCAAAACAAATCCTTAAAGGAAATGCTAGCCGGTCCTCAAAAGTTGCACTTGGAAACTCCGAGGCTTTGGAATTTTTTAATGAATTAGCTATTCCACCTGTATTTTATGAAGGGAAATATAAAAAACAATAGTCGAGTTTATATTCACACTATAGCCACTTTAAACGCACTCTGTCATCGGAATTTTGATGTTAATGAGCATTGTAACTAAAAACTCCGTTTTACTAGTGGAATTCTTCGTGGTTGAACAATGCTAACAAGGACTGACACGCTATCAAGCCTTAATTCAATCAGGCTTGGAACGCGTCTGCTCGATTTTAATGACCACTATTGCGATGGTAGCAAGAATGGCGCTGTGTTTGCCTGCGGTGCAGGTGCGGCATTTAGAGCGCCGACAGTAACAACATTCTCTGCGGTTTAATCGCCTTAACTTTGTTGAGCCTAGTGTTCGTGCCCGTGGTTTATTCCTTAATGGACGACCCATTAGAATGGTTAGCCCCGAAATTAACTAAATTGACGTCAGTAACATTGGAGGATAGAATTCCAAGAAGAAAAGGATAATTTTTTGCAAAAAGACCATTTGATTACCGATGCTGTCTATTAACTGCAATAAGTGGCTTATTTAGCTTATCTTCTGTCATACCATGCATATATGCATTATATTGCCATACAATAAATTGCTGTTTATATCGCTCATTAATTTCTTCCAAACGTTGTACTTGAGCTTTTAAATTCTTAACTTGCTTTTGCAGATAATCCATTGTTACATTCGGTTCTGGATTAGCTTTTGCCTTTTCTTTAAGCTTTTGTTTTTGTTTGCTAAATGCTTCCTGTATATCTGGGTAATTAGCTAGCGATTGTCTTTCAATGCTTTTAATATTCAATAATTCTGAAACTTTAGAACAAAGTAAATCCCATGTTAGTTTATCTTCCCAAGTCTTAATCATCATGATGATATCTTCTAAATTTTCTTCTGTAACAAGAATTTTTGGCATACTATAACTCCATTAGTCTATATAAATCATCGTCTAATCTAGCTGTTTCAGGCTTTTGAAGATCTATATCCATTCCCTTTTCCTGTAAAGCTAATTTAACTGGAGAAGGGTCGTACTCATCAGGAATTCTTAATAATGATCCATTTGGGATTTCACTATTTTCTAAGAACTTAATTTTAGTTTTTATATGTGTTAATCTCCATCCTAGGTTACTTATCCAACGATCTGCTCCAAAAACACCTATTCTATGGTGTTCTTTCGCTTTACTTAATTGCTCTGTTAGTTGAATCTCGCGCTGTTTTAAAATTCCTAAAGAAGACTCTAAACCCTTAATACAAACAAGCTCTTTACATGTTTCACAATCACCGTGACGAGAACATGGAGACATCGCATAATCGTGTTCGCAAATGCCTATTTCTGTTACGGTTGCTATTCCGATTCTGTCTTTTCCTAAGTCTTCATAGGTAACAGGAAGATTTAAATGAATTTTATCTAATATTGAAATATCCTCCGAAATGAGTAAATCTCGAGCCAACTCGCTTTTTTCTTCTTCTGTTCTGTGATCATAAGCTTTGTTATCTGCAACTCTAGCTCTTCCTGCCCAGTTAGCTAAAGTTAACTCATCCATTCCACCTCGTTCAGCTTTTGTGCTTAACCAATGTCTTGCATTGTGTGATGGCAATCTTATAAATTCTCCTTTAGATGTACCTATACAATGTTTTTCCCATAATGATGTTTTAGGACGAGTTTCTGAATAGCAAAATCTATCATTAATTTGGTTCACTGTTGGTAACACAAAAGAAAAACGTTTAGGGGAAAAATCATCATGAAATTCATTTTCTCTGAATAATAACAAAGCCTCAGAAACCTTCACGCTTTTATGTTTATCAACATAAGGCCAATTATTAAATTTTGATGTGTATTTCTTATACAAAAATTTCCCTAGTATCTCATAAGTTATAATTCCATAGTTTTCACTTATTAAATTTTTAAACCATTTAGTATTACAGCTATTTTTGGAATCAATATCTAACACTTCAGCAATTTGACTTTTAGTCAAATGCTTTTTGTATAAAGAATGGGCTGTTGCAAGATCTTTATCAAATAACATCAATATATTAGGATTTTCTTCTGCAAATTTAGCTGCTTCTCTTGCCAAGGAGCTTATATTTGTTAAACGCTTAACCGCTTCAACAACAATATCTTGCATACAGCTAGGAACCCACTTTAATCCCTCTTTACCATTTTTTGCTGGTATCCATCGAATACCTAATTGCTTATTTCCCAAGCTATCATCCTCCCATTCTAAGCAATTGACAGATAAAGACATCAACTCAGAACAACGAGATGGAGCGACCATAAGTAGAGCCATAACAGCTGTATAATATTCAGTTTCTTTGTCTAAATTGGGAGCATCATGAAAGAGTTTAGCAACCAGCATCATTTCTTCATCAGTTGGCATTTTACTTGAACGGTATTCTTTTCCTTTTTCATCTAGCAATATAGTCAAATCTCTAGGACGTTTATATGGATTTTCCCATAAAGGTAGTTGAGGAGTAATTCGATTTTCTCTACAAAAATCAAATAATTTTTGAATTTGATAACCTAATTTATTGACTGATTCCGTACCTTTTTTATATTTTTTTGATACGATATTTTCTACTTCATGAATAACTAAATAATCAAGCTGAAGTATGTCAGCCTTTCCTTTAATATTATAGAGAGCCATTTCAACTATACGTAAAGATTCAATATGTCTGGCTAAATTACGAATGGGATTTAGAGAATAAGTATAACGAATATAGGCTTTGGCAAATTCAATGAATGGTGCAGCTAATGGCTCATATTTATAAGCTGTAGATTTAATTCTTTCTGTGGAAAAACGAACCTGAACTGGATAAATGCTGAATGTTGTTTTCCATTGGTTGTTTTCCCAGCAATCATTTCCAAAGATAGTAAGCTGATTTTTACTGAAATTAATAAATTGCTCTAAATTAGATTTAGGATTATTATCTTCTGGAGTGAAAATTAGATTGTTCATAATCAGTGGCTTCCCATAGTTCTTTTCATATCATTGCAAGCTTGAACAACATATTCAACAGCTAAAATAATACGATCTTTGGATGATGCATAATCTATACTTTTAGTTTGTTTTAAACGTTCTTCCTTTTCTTCATACAACTTATTTAAGATTTGTTGATGAGGGCCATCAATGAGTGGTCTAAACTTAGGACATAAATAACAAGTTTCATAGCCAGTTATACAAAAATCATTTGTTCCACAAGCACCTATCGTATCTATTCCGTTATTGGTTATTAAAGATGTTGGATCGTACCCTCTCTCACTTTCATTTAAGTTAGAAATAATTTTACCTGTAAAGGCTTGAGCGAGTTTTCCCATTTCAGCACCTATAACACGATCAATGTATTGCACTGTATCAGCTGTATTTTCAGTATAGACTTTGACGTTCTGTGTATCTGTGTGATCTAGGAGTTCTGCTATAATCGTTGCTCCAACTCCTTTTCTCCCTAGATTCGTTCCCCTTGTATGACGAAAACGTCTTGCATTAACATGAATGATTTCACCTGTTCGCTCTGAAACAGCTTTTTGATGTATACAGAATTTTCGTAATGCATTTTGCTCCAATGAAGAAGCTGAATAATGAAAAATATCTTTGTTTAATAATGAAAGATCAAAATTCCTATTTTTGATATTCTTCTTCAAACAACTCCAATCAATAAACACTGGTAATTTCATTTTATAACCAGAAATAAAGGTTTCATCAACCAGACTAAGCAATTTCTTATATTGATATTCTATAAAGTTTAGGAGAATTAAATATAAGTCCTCTGTGATAGCAAGTTTTTTAAGCGTTTCTCTAAATAATCCTCCTCTTTTTTTGCACTAGGGATATGTAGAAAATAATTCCATGTTCCTTGAGAGATTTCCTTTCTTAGGTCTTCAAATTTTAAATGGCGTATTTGAATGGGTCTTCTAGCTGTAGCTTGAAGTAAGTGAATATATGCGTATGTTTCAAATGAAATAAGATCTTCTCTCCAAAGTCTAGCTAGTTCAGCCATTAAAGCCAAAATTTCATTTTCGGTAAATGCTCCTGTATAAGGGCATCTCATTATGACCGATTTACCTTTATCATTTCCAGTCAACGTAAAGCTTTCTAGCAACGACACAACAGATTTATCAACTCCATAATAGCCATACTCATGCCATGACAGTAAAAAACCCTTTAATGCTCCTAAATACCATTCATGCTCTTTTCCTAGTTTATTTTTCCAATCCAAGATTATTGACACATTAATTATTTCTAAATTAGTTGAAATTACTAATCGTTGAAACTGTTGATACATGTGAGATACGTGATAACTTGAGTATTTTTCGGCATATATTGCTAATGTTTTTCTAAACCCGTCTAATGTTTTTTTATTTATATTTAATATGGGTTGAGAAAAGTTAATTGTTTTGTCTTTGCCTATACGCCAAAAGTTTTCATTTTCATCAAATGCATACCCATCTCTTGACTGTCTAAAACGTTTATTCTGACTCATAATTATCAACTTTTTTTTGGAACTCAATTTGAAGATCTAATAATATTTTGTTTGCTTTTTCTCTAATATAACGTTGATTATAAACATTCCCGGATTTTTCTGATGTATGTCCCATAAGATGTTGTCTCATTTTTGCTTCTTTTTCGGGAGAAATAAAATCTTTATGAGAAGAATCATGATTTACATTTTGATTATTTTCATCCACCTTTCGTGAAAAATCTAAGTTCCATTCATGACGGAAAATATGTGGGTGAATGATAGAGAACTTAGGATCTACTTTTTTCATTGCTGGTACAATAACATTATCAAAAGAACTTGTACTAATTGGACATCCTTGAGTTTTTCCTTTTCGATGAGTAACAAATAAATATGGATGTGTATTTGCCTGTGGAATTTTAGAACGATAATTCATAATGTAATCATCAATAAGTTGAGCTATTTTCTGCGAAATAGGAAGACGTCTCTCTTTCGTTTTACTTACAGCTTGTTTCTTTCTTGTGTCAAATTTATCATCATGCGTTCGTCTAATTGTGATTGAGGATTTAACTGTTCCTATATCAATAAAAGGGATTTGAATTGATAATAGTTCTCCTCTTCTAATCCCTAATTCCTTTAATAAGATAAACATTAAATGGTTTCTTTTTCTGATTCCAATATCTTGAAATGGATTATTAGGATTAGAAAAGTTCGCAATAGACATAAACTCATCTAACACTCCATCAGGTAGCTCACTTTCTATGGATAATGGTTTATGATTTTTAGGTCTTGACTCTTTAATTAACTTAATTAGTTTCGTCAATTTTTCGATATATTCGTTAGATACATTAATTACTTTAGATAGAAATAATATGTATTCTGAAAGCGTTGTTAGTCTATTATATTGGTGACTAAGGGATACAGACGAGTAAATATCAATAAATTGAGTTCGACCTTTCATTGACACAATTTTTTTTGTACTAATTACATTTTTTTGCTTTTTTACATTTAGTCTCATATGTTGAATAAGAGATTCTAATTGATTTCCTGTTAAGAGTATCTCTTTATGAATTAGATCACTAATAGCAAGATTATTCTCTTTTTCCCAGTTCATTAGCCATTGTATGGTTCCTAGTTTATTTCTAATGGTATTTACTGCGGATTGATTACGTAGTTCTACTGTTACCCATAGGGTTGAATAAAAATCAGGTATACCAGTTTTCTCATTAACTAACAGGGAAAAGCGTTCTCCATTTGAAAACAGGATTGTTTCTAGTCTATACATATCTACTAAATTTACAGAGTTAATATATATAAATACTAACAAGAAGATAACAAAAGTCAAAATATGTGTAAAAAAAGAGAAACCTTGCTATATAAGGTTTCTCTGGGTTTTAATGATTTATTTTTTACAAAATTCAAGTATATAGAATTCAGAACGGAATATCGTCGTCGATATCTTCAACCGGAGCGGTCGGTTGAGCCGGAGCAGGACGACGGGCTGGGGCGGCTGGGGGTTCTTGAGCTGGGGCAGATTGGTATTGCTGTTGAGGCGCTTGTTGGTAACTGCTTTGGCTTGAATGACTGCCTTGGTTGTAGCCGTCATCGTATAGTGCGCCGCCGCTGTTGTCGTTGCGGCTGCCGAGCATTTTCATCTCATTGGCGATGATGTCGTAAGCGGTGCGTTCGATACCGTCTTTGCCTTGGTATTTACGGCTTTGGATACGGCCTTCCAGGTACACTTGGCTGCCTTTACGCAGGTATTGGCCGGCGATTTCGGCGAGTTTGCGGTACATGGTGATGTTGTGCCATTCGGTACGTTCTACGCGTTGACCGTTGCGGTCGTTCCAAGTTTCGCTGGTGGCAACGCTGAAATTACAGACGGCCTCGCCGTTGGGCATATAGCGGACTTCCGGGTCGCGGCCGAGACGGCCGATGAGGATAACTTTATTCAATGACATTTTACACTCCTGTGATGATTTTTTCGGCGGCCTCTTGGTCGAATCCTTTTTGCAAGGCCTTGATATAAATGGTTTGTTTGTCTGCGCTGAAGCTGATGCTTTCGACGCCTTCAATTTCGGTCAGTTTTTGGTAGAGCAAATCCGGATTTTGTTGCCATTCGGCGTTAAGCGGATAGCTGAGGTTTTTGACAGGTTTCGGTGCCGGCGAAATGACTGCCAATACCAGCCACAGCAGCATCAATACGCTACAAAAGGTAAAAACGCCTGAAAACCCATATTTTTGGAACAATAAGCCGCCGGTCGCGCCGCCGACAAACAAGCCGACTGACTGTAATGTGTTATACACGCCCATCGCAGTTCCTTTCAAATTGGACGGGGCGATTTTCGATACCATAGACGGCAGGCTGGCTTCCAATACATTGAAACCAATAAAATAAACAATCAAATAGGCGGTAATCAACCATATCGAGTGCATGCCAAACAGCAAGCCGATTTGTGCCGCGGCAATGCAAATGATACCGAGGATAAACACTTGCTTGAGCTTGTTACGCGTTTCACCGACGATAATCAGCGGCACCATAATAATCAGGCCGGTAATGGTTGACGGCAGATAGACTTGCCAGTGATGGATTTTTTCCAAACCCAACTGTGTCATGGCAAACGGCAATGCGGTAAATAATGCCATTTGCGCCGCATGCAAGGCAAAAATACCGAAGTCGAGATTGAGCAACTGGCGGTTTTTCAATACTTCGCCCATACGCGAAGGCTGAGCCTGCGTGTCTTCGTGCAGTTTTGACACTTCCGGCTCCGGCGTCATCCACGCAACCACGCCGATACTGATTACCGTCAGGATACCGGTCAGCGCAAACAGGCCGGATACACCGATAAAGCTGGCAATCATCGGGGCAAGCACCAGGCTGACGGAGAAGGTCAAGCCGATACTCAGGCCGATCATCGCCATCGCACGCGTCCGCACTTCGTTACGGGTCAAATCCGCCAGCAAAGCCGTTACCGCCGCACTGACGGCACCCGCGCCTTGAATGGCACGCGCGGCAACCAGCATTTGCAGGCTGTCGGCAACTGCGGCCAAAAAACTACCGGCGGCAAACACAATCAAGCCGATATAAATCACTTTTTTACGGCCGAACTTGTCGGAAGCCATACCCAAAGGCAGCTGCAGCAAAGCCTGTGTCAGCCCGTAAATACCCATCGCCATACCGACCAGCGCTTTATTGTTTTCTGCGCCGGGCAACGAAGCGGCATACATCGCCAAAACAGGCAGCACCAAAAACATCCCCAGCATACGCAGTGCGTAAACGCCGGAGAGTGTGGTACTGGCACGCCATTCGTGCGGAAACATTTGAATGCGGTTATCTCTTGCCATAAATAATGTTTCAGACGGCCTTAAATTTGCGAAAGGCCGTCTGAAAGTGTGAATTAACAGATTTTCTGATTATACAGGATTCAAAGGAATTGCATGGGGCAAATCGCAAGCCGCTCAACCCCACTGCCATCTATTCCGCCACGCGCCCAATACGGCATTCGGATATTTGTTGCTGCCCAAGCTGCCGTTAAACCTTGCCAAGGCGCGGACAATATTGCCTTTTTCAATATTGTTGTAATGGCGCAGAATAGTGCAGCCGTAGCGCAGATTGGTGCGGATGTCGAAAAGGTTGTGTGACGGATTACCGATATAGTTTTTCCAAAACGGCATCACCTGCATCAAACCGCGCGCACCCACGCCACTGATGGCATATTGGCGAAACGCACTTTCCACTTCAATCAAGCCCAAAATCACTTGAGTATTGAGTCCGGCTCGGCTGCTTTCGTATTGGATATTGATCAGCAGGCGGCGGCGCTCGCCTTCATCGGGAATAAAGCGTGCCAATCGGGAAGACATCGCCGCCAACCAACGCTCCCCTTCCCTCGAATCGGCAAACACCAGCCGCGCAGGGCTGGCGCTATTAATCGAACTGCGCATCACGGACGCCACGTCATCGGCCAGCGTTTCTTCACGTTGCGCCCCCGCCCATGCGGCCGCAGGCGTCAAAAGCATGGCTCCGCCGACTTGCAACAGGCGGCGGCGCGATAAAAATAAGGAATCTTGGTTTTCCGATTTCATGTGTTTCTCTTTTTAGGCCGTCTGAAAAGTTCAGACGGCCTTTGATATATTTGCTTAAAATCGGCATTATAAAATACATCTATGAGCAGAATCAAAGAGCTGTATACCTTTTATTGTCAAGTGATACCGCCTCAAGTAACATTTAGGTTTTTCTAATCAAGCGGTATTTTTTATGACCACCACTCCCGCCAACGTTTTAGCCTCCGTCGACTTGGGTTCCAACAGTTTCCGCCTGCAAATTTGTGAAAACAACAACGGCCAGCTGAAAGTCATCGACTCCTTCAAACAAATGGTACGCTTTGCCGCCGGCTTGGACGAACAAAAAAACCTGAGCGAAGCCTCTCAAGAACAAGCCTTGGAATGTTTGGCAAAATTCGGCGAACGCCTGCGCGGATTCCAACCTGAAAACGTGCGCGTGGTGGCTACCAATACTTTCCGCGTCGCCAAAAACATCGCCCAATTCCTGCCCCGTGCCGAAGCGGCGCTGGGTTTTCCCATCGAAGTCATTGCCGGCCGCGAAGAGGCGCGTCTGATTTACACCGGCGTAGTGCAT
>ENA-OWLC01000129-OWLC01000129.1-metagenome-genome-assembly--contig:-NODE-129-length-18448-cov-3.927744_pt1 | contig 18448 bp, 13 predicted proteins | sample MGYA00245344_ERZ651092 | MGnify/ENA primary metagenome ERZ651092 (study PRJEB26857, sample SAMEA4031755) | metagenome | biome: human; feature: oral; material: saliva | place: Philippines | collected 2014... | reverse complement strand
ATAGGTGAAATTTCTGACATATCCAAGTGTTTTGAGAACTTTGTTTCTCAGACACATGGAGTTCTTACAAGAGTTTATGCTGCGGAATTAAGGTAAGGTAAACCATATATGAACCATCATTTTATCAACTCTATACTTCAATGGCTGCTCATTGCTATTGTCTTGACAGCAATCGGAGCATTGGTCTTAGGGGTCGTTGCCGATGGCGGTAAGGGGCCGACAGTGATAGGTCTGCTCATCGGCGGGGCGCTCATCTGGGCAGAGCATTACACCAAGAAGCGGGCCGAGAAGCGTGACGTGCTGGAGATGGAGACGTCGGCAGATAAGGCGGAGGACGGCACGGATGCATTGCCAGCGAGCGAGGAAGCACCGACCGAGAGCTATCGCATCGAACGGGAAGACAATTTTTCCACAGCCATAGAGGCACTGACGCATCAGGAGATTGCCGCAGGGCAGAATAGAGTGCTTGCTTTTGAAGACTCGATGGTGTACGCCTATGAGCTGACGGAGGTAGGATTGCTCACGGGAAGCGGAGAGCAGATGCGCTTCTCGGTGGTGATTCCGCTGCATCGCAGCAACTGGCAGACGGAGCAGGAAGAGATAGAGAGAAGGCTCGCAGAGGTATGGAGGTGTCTGTGGCAAGACTATGGTTTTGAGACGGCGCATGCGTTGTCAGAGAGCAGCCTGATGCTCAAGATAGAGGCTTGCGGGCCGGTAGCCCACGCCGTGAAAGCGTTGAAGCCCACGCAAGATATACTTCACGAGATTATCATACGTCGGGATCTGCATCTGTTAGACTCGTATTTGCTCATTCACGGCTATGATTGGCCAGAATATGCCTATCTTAGAGGTGGACAGGTGGTGCACGATTTCAGAGAAGAAGAGGGTGTGGCAAGAAGTGTGTACCATGAAGATGAGGCGATGGCTGTGGCACGACTGTACGACTTCCAAGACTGCCAACGCATCAGCGAGGCGGAGTATTTAGAGGCACTTTCCTCTTACGCCCACCTGCCTTTTGCGTATCATGGTTCTTACATGGCGTATAAAAAAAATAAGTTCAAAGGCGTAGTCTTCACCCTGATTGCGGGCAAATTCCACTTGTTTTGCGGTATTGACGAGGCCTACTTTACGACGGATCTGAGCATGTTTGACCTTTGGGAGGAGGCACGTCAGTATAACTGTCGAGTGATGGAGGTACGCTTCAGATACGACCATCTGCCCATGATGCGCCTGCTGACAGGAGAGATATTATATATCGATGTGGTGCCGGACAAGTATGGAGAGCTCTATTATCTTGTTCCAAGCTCGTATGGCGGCAGAGATTATGCTCGCATCAAGGCCGATTATGATGCTGCGAAGGTGGCAGAGATAGGGGTGAAGATGAAACTTTAATATAGTATAGCCTCAAATCCGCAACTAAGCCTTTCAACGTCCTTCTTGCGTGTACACATCCTCTCATTACTGAATTTGCAGATAATTTGAACTTGAAGCACCCACTTTTGCCTACAATATCCCCTTACCCCACAATGTGACTTGAGGCAATACGCAATATCATTCCCATAAGTTGGGCTCTTCAGCAATAGGGAGTGATAATCTGAATCTATTACACAATAAGCCAGACTGAGTTACAAAAGAACTATTTTCTCTTTACCTTCCTCAACACTATTCTCAACGAATCAGTGAGTACCCTTTTGTCATTACACATAATAAAATCTGAAGGCAGAACAAATAAGGCTAATGAATCTTCGTTGCCTTTGTCTTGGCGTTCATAACGTAATTGAACTGAAATAATTTTATTCTTTACATGCGTATTATTATTCTTATATGTATTGGTTCCAGAAAACGGAAAAGACTTCCCCACCTTTATATTCTTATCACAAAAGTCCAACCGTAAGGAATCGGGATTCAATACATAGTCTCCTTTTAACCCCAATTCGGTCATTAGAGACTGAACAGATTTTGTCTTATTGTCGAGCAGATTACCTGTCTTTGTAACGCAGGTGTCGCGGGCTACGTCAAGTATCAAAGACAGTCAAGATAACGACAAGGAAATAAAAGATATTAGGAAACAAAACAAGAATTCCTGAAACATTGTAGTCTAAAGACCGATTTAGGTTCAAATTTCTAAAGACTCAAAAGAGTAAGGCACACCATAAACAGAAGTTATGATATGCCCTAAAATATTCAAAGCTTACGCAGGAAAGCACATTAATTGTTTACATAAGTAATAATATACTTATAGCGCGAAGTACCATAATAAAGCACCTCTATAGGACGCCCCTTTGCATCTAACTTATAGGTAATATTCTCAGGAGGAAGAGCTTCTTTATAAAAATAAACAGTCATCCTACTAACCAAATAATCTGAACGAAGACCAAACTGATCTGGCCAAAAGCGAACACAATGTTCAAAGAGATAAGACGTAATGATATACAAATTCAAGTCTGGAAAAGACTTATTTGGAATGGTAGAGTAACTACTTGCCATGTACAAGTAACTAACAGGCCTCTCATGCTCTTTAATTCGTACTTCCGACATATTACCATTCGCCCAAGTAAAATTCATTAACCATCTACGATTATCATTATAATAAGAAGTCAGACGCCCATCCTTATCATAAACAAACTGATCATAAAGAACTGTATGGGGCGTTCTAATTCTATCTGGCTCGTAAGCAATAAACGACTCATAGAAAAACTTAGCTGCTCGTCCCTGACCATCCAAAGAGAGTGTAGCCTTCCACTCTGAAATAATCGTTTGTTTTGATTCGTGCCCCTCTTGCTGAAGCACATACTCAGACTGAGAATAAGTACCCTTACCAATCATTGCTGGTTGTGTGAAATACTTTGGTACAGTACTGGAAATACCAACAAGGCGCATCTGATTATCATAACTGAAAATCTCCGTCTTAATAGGTTCTTCATCCGGTCCATAGTATGTCTCTATTTTTGAGATATAATCAAGTACCTTCTTTTTAGGAACAACAGGTTTCAAATTATTCTTATCACCTGGACGACTGTTGTCAACATTAACAATATTATCCTTCTCCCCTTCCTTCACCTCCGAATCATCCTTCGAGCAAGCTGTAAAGGCGAGCGCACCAACAAGTAATAGGGCTAAATACTTCATATAAGTTTTGTTTTTAATGATTATGCCGCAAAGTTAAGAATTAATCATAACTTCCAATAACAAAAAAAGTTATACTCTGTTTCAAAAAGAAAAGCATTAGAAAAAAGTATACATGTAGCTTAACCCTGAAACTCTAAGTTTACTTATAACCTACAAAATTAAAAATTTAACATAAAACTTAGGGCGCATCATAACCAAAAAGTATGATGCGCCCTAATACGATAATCGGAGAACTATTAAATGTTTGCGTAGGTGATAATATATTTTGTCAAACGAGATATACCAGTATCTACTATTGTCTCAGAAACTCTACCTTTAGAATCCAACTTATGTGAAAAGGTTCTATACACTCTTTCTTTTAAAAGAATCCTACTTAGCATGTGTGCAGAACGGAATCCAACAACATCTGACCAAAGAGACCACCAGCGACCAGACATGTGATAATCTGCAAAGAATAAGTTGAGATCAGGGTAGCTCCTATTTGGAATGTTCGTATAAATATAGTTTTCGTCAATCCCAGAAGGCTTCGGATTAATTTTCGATACACCCCCCTTAGTATGGTAAAGTATCGACTCAATATTGCCATTCTTCCATACCAAAGGGATAATACTTGGAAAACCTTCCTGAGCGAATGATGTGCAATGCCCTAAGCTATCATGTTTAAAGAAAGCGTCAATATATTTAAAGTATTCCCTATTAGATGAATGAAGATACGATCCATAAATATAGGTATTTACCTGTAAAGCCTTTCCCTGCTTGTCTAAAATAATAAAAAAGTCTTCGGGATAACGACGCTTACCCTTATAAGTAGATTCCAATTTATGAAACTCTATCTGATTCTCAGAGTATGACATCTTACAATTACGCTTATGACCATCGTCAAACTCATTATAATAATACGTACAGCCCACAAGCCGTTTCTTTATATCATACGTAAAAGTGTACTCACCTGCTTTTTTATAATCTTCTACATTATTACCCAATGGTTTATAGAAAAATTCTATTTTAGCAATATAATCTTTCTTCTTCTCGGATAGGGTAGGGTTCATACCCTCCTCATTATCTTTTGAACAAGCCGTAAGGGCAAGTAAACCTAATAGCAAAATTGCTAAATGCTTCATAAAGAATTAGTTTTTAATTATTATGTCCACAAAGTTAAGGAATAAACAATAAACTCACGAATAAAAAAGCTATTATAACATTTCAAAAAAGGTAAGACTGTAAAACATGAGTTTACCACTGCACTAAATCTTTATATAATAAACCACAAACTAATCAAATATATCGTGCGAAGGCTCCGCACACATGGTGCGAAGGCTTAGCACGACATGTGCGGAGGAACTATAACATTAAAAGAATAGGAAAAACCTCAGCCGGTATGGGATGAATGGTACGACATATAGGGAAAGAAAACTGAATATAAAGCAATTGTGAGAGTCGACAAAATAGGAACATATTCTCTTCTTATAGATTAAATAGGTGGAAACAGACTAAAGATAATTGTATCGTGATTCAAAAATAACATTCTTTGAGAGCATTAAGCGACAAAATGGGAATATTTTTTTAAGACGCAATAAAACAGTATAACTCACTGATTATCATTGCAAGTACGAATATTGATAAAAGTAAAGTGCGACAAAAAAGTGACAAGTTTTTGTACTTTTCGAACGTAAAAGAGAAAGAAAACATCCATAACTTCCTTAATATTAATGCTTTATAGCATAAATAGAGTAGGGGAGTATCGAAAATAGCTTCCCTATTTGTCTCCACTATCTTTAAGCGATAAAACAGCATTTTGCGAATGATTAAGAACGAAAAAGGGCTTAGGTGCGACAAAAAAGGAGGAAAAACTCTCATGCCAAAACCTATAAAAAGGATGCCGACAAAGTCATGAAGAAGAGAAAACTCAAAGCAAATAACCTTCCTAAAATGTGAACATAAAAACCGAAAAGTTTGAACAATGAAAAGAAGAAATAATCCTTCTAAATTCAATACGAATACCGACAAGCTGATGACAAAGAAAAACATACAAACGTCCTGGCGCATCTCCACCCTTTAACCATTGAACACGAGGAAGTAAAGAACAGCCTTTGAGATAATTAAAAGCCGATAATATACTGATACACAAATATATAAAAACATATTTGAAGATAATAAGAATCCTATGTAACCGCCTAAAAAACAACCGAATAAAGCAAAGATCAACGGTAATAAAAATAAGAAAACGAAACAAAACCTACTACCAAACCGACATGAATCTCACCAAAATTTCCTACCCGAAACCACCGACTAAAAACCCACAAAACCATGAAACGGAAATGAAAACCCGACTCAAAACGCTCATCCCACAAGCCTACAGCAAAACAGAAAACGTCTGCACCGCTCCCAAAACGTATGTGCGACAAAAAGGGAGGTTGCGCCCAAAACCTTTGTTTAAAGTCTTCTTCCCCCAGCGAAAAAGTATATATTTTCTCAAAACAAAACACCTCTTCTTAACTTAGAATATCGTTATATAATCTTTATTAGATATTAGTAAGGGACCTCAAAACCATTGAACCTTAAATAGTTACACGATTAATCGACGACAAATTAGTAACTTAGCGGCGACAGATTAGTAAGTAGGTTGCGACAAATTAGTAACTATGGTGCGACACTTTAGTAGCTATTGGGGTGGGGTAGTCGACAAGTTAGGAGGTTAGGTGCGACGAATAGGGAAGGAATAGGGCTTTGTTATGAAAAATATAAACAAATTCTCCCTTTTTATAATGACTTTTTCATGATATCTCTTGTTCTCCTATGTTTATGACTTAAATAAAATTTTGATTCTCCGAACTTTGTCTTCTTTATTTTATCTTATAAACAATTGTGTTTTTGATAGTTATAACTTCTCCTCTAAAAGTGCGAGACAAAAAGGGAAGATATTGCCCAATCTTCTGTTTACTATTTCTCGACAAATTAGTAGGTTCGTAAAAATACTTTACATAAAAGACCCTCTAAACCAGACAGAATGAACAGAGTATGTAAAAGACAAAGTAACAGGGGAACAGAAGACGTAATGACATAAGGGACAGAAGCCAAGATGACAGACAGAATGAACAGAAGCCATAATGACATAATGAACAGAAGTTATAATGACAGACAGAATGATGCAGAAGCCATAATGACATAATAGACAGAAGTAATAAAAGACATGGTAACAGAGGAGACCAAAGGGACGGAGTATGTAAAAGACAAAGTAACAGATGAACACATAAGAAGTGGTAACAGAGGAATAGGGTAGTGAAGCGTTGGAAAAGGAACAATGGGAGAGCAGACGGACAAGTGATAGAGATAAATACAGATAAATAAGTGGATGTGTATATTCTGTTAATTTGTTAACTTGTCCACCAGCCTAAAGGATATCTTGCTATTCACTCCCTCTCTCTTTGCTTCCCTTCGGTCAGGGACCGTTGGTTGGGGGAGGGCTTGGCAGAGGAGCTTTTCTATGTCATTGTTTTTTTTCTTTTCTGTCATTCTGTCTTTTGTTTTCCTGTTACCATGTCTTTACATACTTTGTCCCTTATGTCATTCTGTCTAAAAATAATTATGTCATTCTGTCTAAAAACACTATCTTTGCAGTTATAATGGCTGTTTTCATTTTGAAAATCATCGTATAGCATTAATACAAAGTATTAAAACCGAGCAGTGTAGAGTCCCACAAGACAAAAAAGGGCTTTCACTCAGACTCGGAAAAGTTGAGAAAATGATATCAAGATGTTGTTCTGATAAGGTGCAGCCTTTTGAGAGCATGTTGAAACAGACCATGATATTTGATGTTAACATCAAGGAAAAATAAGTATCAAGAAAATAACAGTTATGGAGCTGATTGATAATATACAAAAGACTTTTGCAGAGGATCTACGTTCTGAGCTTACGACAGGCAGCCACATGTCTATTGCGGCTTCCTGTTTCTCTATTTATGCCTATCAGGAACTCAGAAAAGAGCTTGAGGGCATCGAGGAATTACGTTTTATTTTTACCTCTCCGACCTTCATAACTGATAAGGCAAATAAAGAACAGCGCGAGTTTTATATTCCTCGCCTCAACAGAGAGCGTAGCCTAACGGGAAGTGAATTTGAGATACTTCTTCGTAACGAATTAACCCAGAAGGCCATTGCCCGTGAGTGTGCCGAATGGATTAGAAAGAAGGTACGATTCAAGTCTAACTGCACAAAAGAGAATATGATGGGCTTTGGTGTAGTGGACAATTGTGCTTACATGCCACTCACAGGATTTACTACTGTTGAATTGGGCGTAGAGCGAGGGGATAATGCCTATACGATGATTCAAAAGTCCGAAGCTCCATTTAGTCAAAGTTATACTCAGCTTTTTGAACAACTTTGGCAGGATAAGGAACGTTTGCAAGATGTAACTAATGAGGTCATTGAAAGTATCTCAAATGTTTATAAAGAGAATGCACCTGAATTTATCTACTTGATTACGCTCTATAATATTTTCCGTGAGTTTCTGGAAGATTTGTCAGAGGACGTACTGCCCAACGAGGCAACGGGCTTTAAGGACACGTTAATCTGGAAGAAACTCTACAACTTCCAAAAAGATGCTGCGCTCGCCATCATCAATAAGTTGGAGAGATATAATGGATGTATCTTGGCGGATAGTGTCGGATTGGGCAAGACCTTCACGGCATTGAGCGTGATAAAGTATTATGAGAATCGCAATAAGTCAGTGCTGGTACTCTGTCCTAAGAAACTGTACGACAACTGGGCCACATACAGAAGTAATTATGTGAACAACCCGTTGGCTGGCGATCGTCTGCGTTATGATGTACTTTTCCATACCGACTTAGGACGCAGGAATGGTGACAGCAACGGGATAGATTTAGAAAAAATCAATTGGAGCAATTACGACCTTGTGGTGATAGACGAAAGTCATAACTTCCGTAATGGGGGTAAGGTGACAACTGACGACAACGACGAGAACCCACGCGAAAATCGTTATCTCCGACTATTGAATGAGGTCATCCGGAAAGGTGTGAAGACCAAGGTGCTGATGCTCTCAGCCACTCCTGTAAACAACCGTTTCAACGATCTCAAGAATCAGTTGCAGTTGGCTTACGAGGGCGAGACGGGGCGTTTTGACAAACTACTTAACACCAGTACCTCCGTTGATGATATCTTCCGGCAAGCACAGTCGGTTTATAATCGATGGGCAAAGCTGCCAGAGGAGGAGCGCACCACCGAACGTCTGCTGTCTGAGCTGAGCTTCGACTTTTTTGAAGTGCTCGACAGTGTGACCATAGCCCGCTCGCGTCGGCATATCCAGCAGTATTACGATACCACCGATATAGGCTCATTCCCAAAACGGTTGCCCGTGAGATCGCAACGGCCTCACCTTACTGATCTCGAGGGTGCCATATCCTATAATGAGATCTTTGAGCAAATCAACCACCTGAACCTCGCAATATATACGCCGTCTGACTTTATCTTGAAGAGTAAGTTAGAGAAGTATCAACTGCTCAATGATGAGGGTATGGCAAGCGGACTTACCATGTCGGGGCGTGAGCGAGGCTTACGACGACTGATGACCTTCAACCTTCTGAAACGCTTGGAAAGTTCCGTTCACTCCTTCCGCCTTACCTTGGTACGCATTCAGGAGGTTATTGGCGATGCACTTGAAAAGATTGAAGCAGTAAAAAGAGGGGAGGCTGTCGTTGTTGATGACTACCCATCTTCTGACAGTTTCGACCTTGATGACGCTGGTAGCGAGCTTTTTATTGGTGGCGGTAAGACCACAATCAGCCTGAACGATATGGACTATCTGACGTGGCAACGCTATCTTGATGCCGACTTGGAGACGCTCAGTCTGCTCACCTTAATGCTGAAGGACATCACACCAGAACACGACGCTAAGTTGCTCCAGTTGATGGCAGACCTGCGCAATAAATGGGCTAACCCTATCAACGAAGGCAATAAGAAGGTGATTATCTTTACGGCTTTCTCTGATACGGCGGAATACATCTATGATACGCTTGCAGAGAATATCAAGACAAAACACGGATTGAACACCGTGCTGATTACGGGTTCGGTAGATGCGCGCAGTACGTTGAAACTAAAGGGCAGCAAAGGGTTGTCATTCAATCAGGCGCTCACCCTCTTCTCTCCACGCTCGAAAGACAAAGAAACCCTCTATCCTGATATCCATGAGGGCATTGACGTGCTGATTGCTACCGACTGTATCTCTGAAGGACAAAACCTGCAGGACTGCGACTATCTCATCAACTATGATATTCATTGGAACCCAGTGCGTATTATTCAGCGTTTCGGACGTATCGACCGTATCGGCTCAAAGAACGCACACATCCAGTTGGTGAACTACTGGCCGGATATGACGCTCGATGATTATATCAATCTTAAAGCACGTGTGGAAAACCGTATGAAAGTGTCGGTTATGACTTCCACAGGCGATGACAACCTACTCTCAAATGAGGAGAAAGGTGACCTTGAATACCGACGTAATCAGCTGAAACGCTTGCAAGAGGAGGTTGTTGACTTGGAAGAGATGGACAGTGGTATCTCTATTATGGACTTAGGACTCAACGAGTTCCGCCTCGACTTGATAGCCTATACGAAGGAGCATTCTGATATGGACCTGACACCTTTTGGCATGAGTGCGGTAGTTAAGGCTACAGAACTCGTGCCAGCGGGGGTAATATTTATTCTGAAGAACCGTAACAATGGGGTCAATATTGACCATACCAATCTGTTGCATCCGTTCTATATGGTCTATCTGTCTGATGAAGGGGAAGTGCGCTGCAACCACCTCTCACCAAAGCGGTTGCTCGATACGATGCGCTTAGCATGCAAGGGAAAGGATGCGCCCGACCTCAAACTTTGCCAACAATTCAATAAGGAGACAAAAGACGGATACCGAATGGACACCTACAGCCATCTCCTACAAAAGGCAGTGGAGAGTATCATCACCGTGAAGGACGAGTCGGATATTGACAGCCTGTTCTCTGAAGGGAATACCACTGCCTTAGCGCATAAGGTGAAGGGGCTTGACGACTTCGAACTGATTGCATTCCTTGTGATAAAATAAGTAAGCAACAATGAATACAAATAATCCGCTCAACTTTCCAACGTCGACAATCGTTGCGAAGAATGTGCCAAAGAACGCCTTCTATAAACGGGCTAAGGCGCAACGAACGACTGCCTTGCGCACATTCCTGACTGAGGCTTTCACGCACATTCTGTGGCTCTATAAGCTGCATCCCTCAACGCTCAATATTGCCGATGGACAGCAGGTACACGAGATAGATGTGTTCTACTATAAGATGAGCACAACGCACATTGACGAAAGACTTCTCTGCGAACTCGATATGCTCTTACCCCGACACACGCTCTATATCATGGACCGTGACGGAAGCACTGACCTGATGATGTTCCCCAAAACAATCAATGCACAGGGGCACATCGTACAGAATGGGAAGATGGAAACATGGACGAATGTTGATCTGTCTGCCACGCCGCTTACGATTACAGGGCACGACATGGATATGCTCTATGGCGACTTCTTAGGCAAACTGTCCCACTTAAATACCCGGACGGAAGTTGAATATGCGAAAGCTGCCGAGCAACGGCAACAGCAAGAACTGCTGAAAAGGCAATATGCCGCCCTACAAAAGAAAATAAAAAACGAAAAGCAGTTCAGCCGACAGTTAGAAATGAACAGAGAACTAAAAGCGTTGAAGGCAAAAATGACGCTATAACGTAGCGTATGGCTTTTGTATTGATATTCCATTGGTTTGGTGCGGGTGCTTAGCACGGATGGTGCGGATGGTATGCACCACATGTGCGGATGCTTAGCATCATTGTCGTGTAGGACAGGGTAGGAATTTACGAACGAAAAGTCAAGGAGTAAAAAAGTCAAGGAGTAAAAAGTCAAGGAGTAGACGAAAAGTCAAGGAGTGCATAGCAACAAAAGAATATAAACATTAGAGGAAACAAAAAACAATATAGAATGAAACCAATCAGACTGGAAACAACATCGGTAGATGGCACGAAAATTAATTTAGAGGCTCTCTACCAGATAGCACCTTCGTGCTTCACCGAAAAGAAGGACGAAGAGACGGGAGAGATAAAGCGCGTGGTCAATTTTGAGACACTGCGCCAGCTCCTTGGCGGCGATGCCGTGGATGAGGACGAGGAGATGTATCAGTTTACGTGGCCGGGCAAACGGGCGGCACGCTATGAGGCGGCAGAACCTATCGACGACACCCTGCGCCCTGTCCCTGCTGACTCTGTAGATTGGGACACCACCGAGAACCTCTATATCGAGGGCGACAACCTGCGTGTGCTGAAACTCCTGCAGCGTGGCTATATGGGAAAGGTGAAGATGATTTATATTGACCCACCTTACAATACGGGCAACGACTTTGTCTATCATGACGACTTCGCACACTCTGCCGAAGAAGAAGACCTCGCTGCTGGTAACATAGATGAAGAAGGCAATCGCTACCGCCGCAACCTCGATTCCAACGGCCGTTTCCACTCTGATTGGTGCTCAATGATGTATAGCCGCCTGCTCGTGGCACGCTCCCTGCTGACAGAGGATGGCGTGATATTCATTTCGATTGATGATAACGAAGTAGAAAATCTCCGAAAGATATGCGATGAAATTTATGGTTCTCAAAACCATATTGAAACTGTCGTTTGGAAGAATAAATATGGGGCTGGTGCTAAAACTGTTGGTTTTATCAGTGCTCATGAATATATCTTGGTATATAGTAAGACTCCTATTGCAGATTTAACTTGTGAGTTTGTTGGAGAAGAACGTGAAAAATATAATAAAAAAGATGACAAGTTTGACAAGCGCGGTCCATATAGAACCCAGCCACTTATGACAAATAGTTTGGGGGATAGGCCGAATTTGATGTATAGTATTTTCCACAATGGGGTTGAAATAAAGCCACGTAAGCAATGGGTCTGGTCAAAAGAACGAATGGAAGCAGCCATTACAAATGATGATGTAGAATTTTCGTTGCAAAAAGATGGAACCTACACCGTACGTTCTAAGTCTTATTTGTATGACGAGAATGGGCATATAAGAAGAGGCAAACCTGTGTCTGTTATGAATGGTCCATTTACACAAGATGGAACACTGGCGATACGAGACTTATTTGAAGGGAAATCCATATTTGACTTTACAAAGCCTTCGGAATTAATAAAATTCTTTGTAGGATTAGAAATTAATGATGACTCTTCTCGAGAATTTATAGTCCTCGACTTCTTCTCCGGCTCAGCTACCACCGCCCATGCAGTAATGCAACTCAATGCAGAGGATGGCGGTAACAGAAAATACATCTGCGTCCAATTGGCCGAAGAGACTCCCGAAGATAGCGAAGCCCGTAAGGCTGGCTACAACACTATTCCCGAAATAGCCAAGGAAAGAATATGTCGTTCTGCCAAACAAATCTTATCTGAACTTGATATTCAGTTGAAGAAAGCATACCAAGTGTTATACGATTCGTGTGGTGGAGCGATTGAATCACCTAATCCATCAGGTTTGACGTATTTTATAAACAATGCAACTTTAGAACAACGTAACAAGTTCGATAAAGCTCAACAGTCTTATAATGTCTTAAAAGAAAAGAAAGAAAAACTTGACACAGGTTTCCGTGTATTCCGCCTTGACGACAGCAACTATGAGAACGTGGAGAAGTCGCCTAACGAATACGACCAGCAGATGCTCGACCTCTTTGTTGACAATATCAAAGCCGACCGCACCGACCTCGATCTCCTCTTTGGGGCTATGCTTGCGTGGGGCGTACAGCTCTCGCTGCCTATGACGACGGAAGAAGTTGACGGCTGTAAGATCTACGCTGTGGATGGCAACGGACTCGTGGCTTGCTTTGCAGAAAACATCAGCGAGAACGTGGTGCAGGCTATGGCTGCCAAGCAACCGCTGCGTGTGCTCTTCCGTGACAGCTGTTTCGATGAGGACAAGACGAAAATCAATATCTTTGAACGCTTCAAGCAACAACTTGACTGGGACGAGAAGGAGGCGATACAGAATATCAGGGTCGTTTAGACGATAGGGCTTAGACTATGGACGAGAAAAACAAAATCATCATCTATACTGACGACAGCGGACTGACGAAGATAGACGTAAAGCTCGAAGACGAAACTTTGTGGCTTACACAGGCACAGATGTGCGCACTCTATCAGACCAGTAAGTCGAATGTAAGTGAGCATATCAAACATATCTTCGATGAAGGGGAGTTGCAGGAGAGTTCAGTTGTTCGGAAATTCCGAACAACTGCTGCAGACGGTAAGTCATACCTGACCACCTATTACAACCTCGATATGATTATAGCCCTTGGCTATCGTGTGCGCAGCATCATTGCGACACGTTTCCGTCAGTGGGCCACAATCCGATTGAAGGAATACATCACGAAAGGCTTTACGCTCGACGACGACCGTCTGAAACAGTTGGGCGGTGGTGGCTATTGGAAAGAATTGCTGGAGCGTATTCGTGACATTCGTTCCACGGAGAAGGTGTTGTATCGGCAGGTGTTGGAAATCTATGCCACCAGTATCGACTATGACCCACGTGCATCCGTATCGCAGAAGTTCTTTCAAAAGGTGCAGAACAAGATACATTATGCCATCCATGGACATACGGCTGCTGAACTCATTGTAGCACGTGCAGATGCTGAAAAAGATTTTATGGGCTTGCTGACGTTCAAGGGTAATCAGCCAACGCTATTGGAAGCACGCACGGCTAAGAACTATCTCAACGAGAAAGAACTTCGTGCGATGGGGCAGTTGGTTTCTGGATACTTGGACTTCGCTGAGCGTCAGGCTGAGCGTGAACAGGCAATGACCATGAACGATTGGGCAAACTATCTGGACCGAATACTTACCATGACGGGCGAGCAACTGCTACAAGATGGTGGAAGCGTGTCGCACGATGACGCCATGGAGTACGCCACAACCGAATATCGTAAATACAAGCAACGCACCATCAGCGATGCCGAGCATGATTATCTCAATGCGATCAAACGCTTGGGGAACATCAACAAAAAGGAAAGTGAGCATGAAGATTAGATATAAACATCAAGGGTTTCAGGCTGAGGCTGCCCGCAACGTGGTACGTGCCTTTGGGGGACAGCCCTTTTATGACAGTGCCAACTTCATTATGGATTGGGGCACGCAAAAGCAATTATTCGATGCGGGCTTTGGCAATGCGCCGCTTAAACTCTCCCGCAGCGATATCAAGGCTAACGTGCGCGCTATTCAGATGGAGCAAGGACTGAAGCCTGTTGACCACCTGCAGGGCGAGGGCGTAAACCTCACCATCGAGATGGAGACGGGTACGGGTAAGACTTATACCTATATCAAGACAATGTTCGAACTGAACAAACACTACGGCTGGAGCAAGTTTATCATTGTCGTGCCGAGTGTGGCGATTCGTGAGGGCGTATATAAGAGCTTTGAGACTATGCAGGACCATTTTGCCAATGAATATGGCAAACGCATGCAGTACTTCGTTTACAACTCAAAGCAACTGACGAAGATAGACAGCTTTGCCAGTGACAACAACCTGCACGCTATGATTATCAACACACAGGCTTTCAACGCCTCACTCAATGAGGACAAGGCGGGTTCGAACAAGGATGCCCGCATCATCTTCTCAAAGCGTGATGAGTTTGGTAGTCGGCGTCCGATAGACATCTTGGCACAGACCCATCCTGTCATGATTGTCGATGAGCCACAGAGCGTGCTTGGCGCGAATGTCAACAATGCAACGCGAAAAGGTATCAAACTATTCAATCCGCTTGCCTTGTTGCACTATTCAGCTACACACCGCGAGGTGTTGAATATGGTGTATCGCTTGGATGCCATCGATGCCTATAACAAGAAGTTGGTGAAGAAGATTGAGGTGAAGGGCATACGCCAAGTGGGAAGTACGGCTACCAATAGCTTCCTCTATCTTGACGAGGTTGTGGTGAGCAAGGGCAAGAATCCACAAGCACGTATCACCTTTGAAAGCGTAGGCAATACGGGCAATGTGCGCCAGATAACCCGACTCGTCGGTGAGGGATTCGACCTATATGCGCAGAGCGGACAGATGGCAGAGTATCGTGACAATTACGTGGTGGAGCGTATCGACGGACGGGCAGGCAGCCTGAAACTCCTCAACGGCGTGACACTCTATGAGGGAGATTCGCAAGGTGAGATTACGGAAGACACTATGCGCAGGATACAGATACGCGAGACCATCAAGACACATCTTGAGCGTGAACGCCAGCTGTTCTCCAAAGGGATTAAGGTGTTGAGCTTGTTCTTCATCGACCATGTCGAGAACTATCGTACATACGACCAGCGCGATGATGGCAAAGGTAAGTTTGCCGAAATGTTCGAGGAAGAATATCATCGCATGGTGCAAGAGCTAATGCCTACCTTTGGCGATGAGGCTTATGCACGCTATCTGTCACGCTTCACAGCAGAACAGGTACACAATGGTTATTTCTCTCAGGACAAGAAAGGCAAGTTTGTTGACTCAAAAGTGAAACGTGGCGAGAGTGGTAGCAGTGATGAGAGTGCCTACGACCTGATAATGAAGGATAAGGAACGACTGTTGAGCTTTGACGAGCCTACACGTTTCATCTTCTCTCACTCGGCGCTGCGTGAAGGATGGGACAACCCGAATGTCTTTCAGATCTGTACGTTGAAGAATACCGCAAATGAGATTGGTAAGCGTCAGGAGGTGGGACGTGGTATGCGTCTCTGTGTGAATAAGTATGGCGAACGCCAAGACGCTGATATCCTCGGTGAGTCGGTGTTTGACACCAACATATTAACTGTGATTGCCAGTGAGAGTTATGAGAACTTCTCTAAGCAGCTGCAACACGAAATAGCTGAAGTGGTCAGCGACCGCCCAGTGGTGATTACTGCAAACCTCTTTGTGGATAATGTCTATGAGACAGCCGAGGGAGCAAAGATAAAGATGACGGTTGATGACGGCAGGAAAATCTATCATCAACTCATCAAGCGCGATTATGTTGATGATGATGGTAAGCTGACCGATACCTATTTCGAAGCGAAAGCGACTGACACAGTCAACTTTGGTGAACAATTCGAACCTGTTAAAGCTGGAATCATTCAGACCTTAGACAGCGTATTCAATCCTCAAACCATCAGGATTGATGATGGACGCAAACCGAAGGAAGCCAACTTCCAAGAAGAAATCTTCAAGAAGAAACAATTCCAGGAGTTGTGGAAACGTATCAATGTGAGGACCTACTATAAGGTTGATTTTGAGCGTGCGGAGCTTATCCAAAAGGCGGCAACGGCAATAGATAAAAACCTGAGTGTGACAGAGATTCGTCTTGTCGTGGAATCGGGAGGAATGGATGAGATACGGGATAAGGAAACACTGGAGGCTGGTATGGCGATGGCACGAGAGAAGGTTGACACCTTCCACGTGCGTGAGACGGTTGGTTCAGGCGTGGCTTACGATTTAGTGGGTAGGCTGGTGGCTGACACCGGACTGACGCGTAAGACTATTGTGGCGATCCTGAAAGGTATTAAGCACGCCACCTTCCTTCAGTTTAAGCAGAATCCAGAGGAGTTCATCCGTAAGGTTGGTAATATCATCAACGACGAGAAGGCGATGGCAGTGGTACAGAAAATCTGTTATGAGCGTACCAATAATACATACGCAGTGGATATCTTTACCGAGAACACTGTGCGCGGAAAGATTGGTGTCAATGCCATAGAAAGTACTAAATCGTTGTATGACCTTGTGGTGGTTGATAGTGAGGGCGTAGAGAAGCACTTTGCAGAATCATTAGAAGAGGAGACAGACGTGGCTGTATATACCAAGCTGCCGCGTGGTTTCTATATCAATACGCCAATGGGACATTATAACCCAGACTGGGCGATTGCGTTCAACGAGGGTACGGTAAAGCATATCTACTTCATTGCTGAGACGAAAGGTAACGAGTGGCAACGCTCGCAACTCCGTGGTGCTGAAGATGCTAAACTTGAATGTGCCGCCCGCCACTTTGAGGCTATTAGCACCAGTGGAAATGTGGTCTATGGTGTGGCTAAGGATTATAAAACATTATATGATAAGGTTATGAAGTGACAAAAACAAAGCCGACAGCTTATTTGCTTGATATAAAAAATAGGTGTATATGTCATTAAAAGCATCTGTTCTTATGTCATTCTGGCTTTCAGTTTTTAGTTGATGGGTAAACTAATTATTCGTGTTTTAGCTTACCCATGATAACCAATTTGTTCCCTGCACGAGGGTGTGTCAAAACTCAATTTTTAGAGACTTCAACTTTTAATTTGTAACAAAGTTACTCTGATTACTATAAAAATAAGCCATATTTACCTTGAATATAGGGGGTAAATATGGCTTTATTATTATTGTTGTGTGTTCTTCTGTTACCTTGTCTTTTATTACAATCAACTCGTTCACTTGTCTAACTCGTTCACTTGTCTAACTTGTTCACTTGTCCACCTTGTTCACTCGTCTACTCACATTACTACATATATCTTCCTTGGAATCGGTTTTTTAGTGTTGTACCTTTGCATCGTCATCAGGAATGAAGGGATGACGAACGGAGTTTTAATGAACCAAATAATCTATAATAATTAATGTGTATGATCAACGATAGTCATTCTAATGAAATAGATTTTGAGGAGCGACTCTCACCACATTTTACGGTGGGCGAGATGATGCGCTCGGGAAAGGCGGTGGGCATGGGTATTAAGAATGTGCCTGAGGTGACTCCTGCGCTGGGAGAGGCTTCGAGAGAGGAGGTGATAGAGAACCTTCGGGAGCTTTGTAGATGCGTCTTAGAACCGCTTAGACGGCGTGTGGGACGTGTGATAGTCGTGGGAGGTTATCGCTGCGAGGCTGTGAATAGGGCTGTCATGGGGGCTGAACATTCACAACATTTGCGGGGAGAGGCGGCTGATATTCATGTCCCCGGACTGGAAATGTGTCGAAAATATGCGGCAATTCTTGCTCAAACGGACTTCGATCAGATGATTCTTGAGCCACAAGATTCGATGATTAAACGGTGGATTCACATCAGTTATAGGCGTGATGGGAAGAATAGACACCAGATTCTTGGGGCAAAATAGGGGAGAAAAGGCGGTGAAAGATTTCACTTTTTTGTCGCCGAAAGTCTGAGAAATACTTTTTAAGTTACTGACTGTAAATATTTTAATTATTTACGTGAATATCTTTTCATATTTTTAATCGTTTATGTTTATGATGAAGTATGTTTTTACGTTTT